>Ga0180009_10001513_pt1 | contig 28379 bp, 23 predicted proteins | sample OS_PC_MetaG_FD_123537 | JGI IMG/M metagenome (GOLD analysis project Ga0180009, IMG submission 123537) | Groundwater microbial communities from the Aspo Hard Rock Laboratory (HRL) deep subsurface site, Sweden - OS_PC_MetaG | ecosystem: Environmental > Aquatic > Deep subsurface > Groundwater... | reverse complement strand
TCATTGGCTGATCCTTGATACTGGTTTCTGGATACTGGATGTTTATGGATTCCACTTTTGATGGCATGCAGGTTATCAAGCATCGAGCATCCAGCATCGGCCCAGTAAAGGCAACTGTCTCAAGCATATCTACAATGACAGTTTAATCGATTTTATGCATCGTCAGGGTAAAGTTAGTGACATGCTGTCGATTAATTGTTGCGTGATTGGCTGCAATAAGGTAAAACCCCCTACCCCATTTGTCAAAGGGCGTCATGGGTGCCAAGGTTTCTTTCGAAAAATAGTCAGGATATGGGATTGAGGGAGTTGGCGTGAACAAGCAGGAGAAGAAGATCATGGGGCTGACAACTTTGTCACACAGCCTCGTTCATCTTTTCGAAGGGGTTCTGCCACCGCTTATCCCCCTCTTCATGACAGAGTTCGGCACGAATTATCTGCATATGGGGATCGTGGTCACGGTGTTCTCCTGTGCCTTTGGCTTCGGTTCTCTGCCGGCAGGTTATTTGGCCGATAAGATGGGACCCAGAAGGCTGGTGACCCTCTATCTCTTTGGATCGGGACTCACTGCCGTTTGCGTCTGGCCTGTAGAATCCCTGTTTACCTATGGGGTTATCATGGGATTCATCGGGATGTTCTGCAGCACCTATCATCCCGCATCAAACACGCTCCTCTCACTCACCATCAGGGAAAAGGGCAAGGCCTTCGGCATTCACGGGATTGCAGGCAGCGTGGGCGTGGCGGTCGTGCCGTTACTCTCTGCCTGGATCGGTTCATTTCTTGGCTGGCGCGCCCCTCACCTTGTCTTTGGTGTGTTGGGGATAACAGCCGGTTTCTACTCGCTGACCATCCCGCGACCTGTACGCGTAAAAAGATCGAACGTGGAGTCGGGTGGCGGGAACCTCCGTGAAAGGATTTCATATACCAGCCTGGTGGTCTTTCTGCTGTCGGCCACGGCATTGGGGTTGACCTATAAAGGGATCATGACCTTCATCCCGGTCTATATGGGACAGAACGTCCATCTGACTTTCATGAAAATGGACCCGGTTGCCCTGGGCGGTACAATCGCAACGTTCGCGCTTTTCTCAGGAGCGATGGGGCAGTACATTGCCGGACGTCTGGTGGATCGTTATCCTGCTGAAAATCTCTACCTGGCGGCGGTGCTCTTGGGAACGGTTTTTGTCTTTATCATGGCCATGGCGACCGGCGTCATACTGATCCTCTCGGCCGTCCTGTATGCCCTTTTTTATTTTGCAACCCAGCCGATCCAAAACTACCTGTTAGCCGGATATCTCCCGGAAAACCGTCGGGGGTTGGGCTACGGTGTCCTCTTTTTTATGACCTTTGGCGTGGGCTCCACTGCTGCGGCCATATCGGGCTATTTGGCCGATCGTTTCGGGCTTACATCGGTCTTTTACACCATGGGCTTTTGCTTTGTTCTGGCCTCATTCCTGGTGGGATATCTGAACATCCGGGCCAGAGACCGGGGGTAAGGAGCATCTTTCTGAACTGATATGTTGTGAATGACGAGCAGGGTCTTTTTCATATAGAGAACCATTATCCTCCTGGTTCTTTTCTAGGTCTCCGTGATAGAGACTCATGCATCCACTATCCGTTTTCCCGAAAGGCTATCAAGAATTTCTATAAATCTGGGCTTCCGGGCATTGGCCTCTCGAAGTTGAACAACATAATCCTTCCAGTCTTTTTCCTTTTCATGCTGTTTTAATAACCTTTGTATCTTCTTTAAATACCTACCCGCCTCTTGATAAGCCTTCACCTTGGTCTGGGCGATTTCACTTTCGGCAATGCCTTTCCAGATCTCCAATGCCCGCGCCGGATAGTGATTTTTAACGGCCTCTGCGATCTTATCATCCCGGTGTCCGCCGAAGGTCCAGGAATATTTTTCCTTGGGTTTCGCGTCGTACCACTTGAGCACATCGTCTGGCCTCTTCTCAGCAATGGCGATGTCGATGAGCGTTTCATATAAAGGAAATCGTTCTCTTCCTCGCCCAATCGATTCCGGCAAATCCGTTTCAGGCAGCGGCCAGGATGATCCTTTTTTACCAGGCATCTCACCGGTCTCCAGATAGGTCATGGCTACAGGTCGGATCCCCTGCCACACTTTGGCTTTTTTCGCCGCCTTTTCAAGGGATTGAAAGGTGTGCAAGGATGGTTCATGGAAAAAGTCCTCGGCCCTAATGGCCGCGACCCGAGGCCAATTCCCGTCTTTTTCTTTCATTTCCCGAAAGGCCCGGCGCAAATCACTGGCTATTCCCGGCCACTGCTTTTGCGTTGCCTTGATTCCCTTTCGAACCCATTTTCCAGTATCCTCCTCGCGACCCGCCTCCATGAGAAGACGGACCAGGCGAACGTAACTGGCGGTTATGGGCGCCTCTTTTTCACACAATGCGATCGCCTCATCTGTCTTTCCCGCCTTTTGTAGGGCCTCGACAATCCAGTCCGTGAGTTTTTCGCGGCGGTAATTTTTTGAATGGAGCTCATCGCCCTTTTTCGGTTTAAATGGTGTCAGGTGTTCCATGAGCCTTTCAGCAAGAATAACCCAGTCCCCTTTCTTCTTCTTTTCTTCCCAGAAGCTTTCCAGGCCCAAATCACAGAGACTGTACTCATCTATCAACTCCGCTTCAACGGCCCAGAGCATCTGCTCAGCAGTCGAAAGACCGGATCGAGGCAAAGCCCTGAAGACTATTTCAATGCATGGACCGATGGTCCAGGAAAGTTCCCCATCGTCATGGCTCATTTCTATCTGTTTTGTGCCCGCTTCTAAGAGCTCTTTTCCCAGCGAAAGAACCTCCTCTGCATGACCCTTATTCAGGAGGGCTTCTAGACGCTCACCGACACGGGAATAATCGGGTAAATCGTCCTCATCTTCCCATGGATCGTGCCAAGCCGGTTCAGCACCAAGTACCCGAATCTCTGAACGGACCCTATCCACTATGCTCTTTATAGATCCTCCTGATAATGCCTGCTGATCCATGAGTGCCACGCGGACATCGGGATAGCGTGCTGCGAGATCGTTAATGATTATGATAAGGGTATCTTTCTTCTGTTTTTTCAAAAAATCATTCAAGGATCCATCAATCCTGTCTTCCTCCGGGGTCACTTCATCAACCATCCAGGAATCTTTAGGAAGATCGTCTTCCAGCATTGCAAGCCTCGGATCACTCTTCCCTGCTTGAGGAACATCCACACCGCGTTTCATACAATCGAGATATTCCAGCACCGTGGCCACGGCATGCTTGCATTCTGCCCAGTACGGGCATGTGCAGACCGATTCGAGCTCGCCGCCCTCAAAATAGACCAGACTGGCGTACCTTTCGGAACCATGAACCCAGGCAATCAATTTCCCGTCTGAGGTCCTAACCAGGTCCTTAACGCGACCCCGTTTATGATAACTCTTGCCCCGCGTAACGATCTTGCTCCCGGCCCATGCCTCCAGATCGGCCCAGGTCAGGGCTTCAAATGCCATTGTTTTTTTCCTTCTACCAGCCATTCCAGTTCCCCCAAGTCCAATTCTTCTTTATCTATGTGCTTTTGAAAATTTACGGTATTTAAGTGCTTGAAGTGAAAGCTGCAATATAAGAAGTTGTCAAAATAATTCATTCAGTCTTACTGCCAATATTAAAAACCCAGCCATTTTCTTTCAAGGTAGATATCTCTGTTTCGAGCTTTTCAAATGCGGATAGTTCCCGCAGAGGTGAAAAGTCGGAAACCAATTCGGTAATCCGAATTCTGGACTCAGCCATGTTAAACTTCTTCAAACGTCTGCCTGTAAGTCCGCTGGCCTCTCTCAAAATTTCAAATAAGATATCCTTGGGATTCGGGATTTGCTCAATTTTGGATAAGTCCGGAAGATTCAGGAGATTTTTCCCGTTGGGATTACCGGCCGCAAGCCGAATCGCGGTTTCGTCGAAAAGAAGCCAGGCCTCCGTCATCTGTACCGGCACAACACAAATAGCCGGCATTCGAAATCCCTGCGAAGCCGCTTCATGTATTGCATTACGAATTTCCTCGTAGCGTCTCTCTGTCTCTTGTCGCTCTGAGTCCCTGTGCACGAAAAGCAGATCGCAGGGGAAGAGATCGATAGCATTTAAAATACGATCACAGAGGGTTTGTGGAGGTTTTGGCAAACGGCGAAGATCAGCCCATTCAGCTTGAACTCGGATAACGTCACCATTTTCGCGCAAGACCCAGGTGAGTATGGGGATCAATGAACGATCTGAAGCGCCATCGGAGATTAGAGTGTAGCGAATTTCATCCATCAAATCGCCCCGGAAAAGGAATTAATATCTGGAGGTCATCACGGTCTGCAACACGCCTTGGACGTCGCTTCTCCTTAGTTTGTGAAGGTGAGGCGGGATTGAGATAAGCCATAAGTTTTCCCTTGGAGACAATGGAGGGTTTTTCGGGGGCTTTGGCGCGCCAGGTATCCGAAAGGCAACTGAAACTGACCTTCTTAAATCTCTGGTCATCCCATATATCTTCTCTCATTTCGGCTACCAGGAGGCTGTCATCCAGAACTTTGCTTACAACCGCCGGAGAATGTGTATTGACAATTACCTGGCGTAAAGGGTTGGTTTCATCCACCGGCTCATCAGCGTCTGTGGCAATGTCTTGAAGGAGGTGTAGCATGGCCGGAATGCGTTCGGGATGTATCCCGTTCTCCGGTTCTTCAAGGCAAATCAGTCCTTGAGCCGTGACATCCAATTCGAGAACGGATAAGGCCAAAAAACGCAGAGTTCCGTCGGACAAGGAACGAGCAGGATGATTCGTTCCGTCAATCCCCGTGACTTGGAGTGTCAATATCTCTCGTTTGTTGTCCCGGTCAACCCACACCTTACTCACATCACCAATTAAAGTGGCCAATCTGTTGGCGATCTGGCTATAAATGAAATCGGGATCAACAACTGGCTCTTGATTTTTCGTATTGACAACTGAAATCTGGGATAAACGGTAGAGATTCGCAGGAAGATGTGCCCCATTAATGGTAAGATGGGACGAGGCATTTATCTCGTCGGTTTTACGCAGTGCGGACGGTTCCAATTGTAAAATGCGCCAGGATTCCATTTCCCGTCGTGCGCAGAGCACAGTGGGACTTTCAGCGGCATTGGCAACCGAAAGAACCGTGCGAGGGAGGTTTGCCGCCCATCGTGCCAACGCCCGGTGACCCGGGAGAGCTCTACCGCGACGATCTTGATGGAGTTTTATGACACGGGCATCACCATGCCCCTTTGTTGAAATAAAATGGGAGCGGTGAGCACCAACCAAGATCCCTTCTCGCCATTTCGTTCTACTGTGGGGAAAGAGCAAATGTGTGCTCGCTTTACCCTTCGAGATATGGGAAAGCTCTTCTTTGAGAATCTCAAGGAATCCAAGTGATGAGGCATTAGGAGAATCATGACGATAACCTAGTTCAAGGGAGTATCGCAAAAAAGTGGTGCTTGCTTCTCCCATTTGTCCTAAATCATCAACAGCTTTCTTCGGGACGATCATTTCAACTTCAAAGGACATACGGTCCGCGTAATGATCGCCCACGCGGTGAAAGAGGTTGCGGAGATCGGATGCGCTGCCACCCTCTGCCCGTACCGATAAAGCGGCTTCGACAAGTGTCTTGTTGGCCAGCAAGCTTAGAAAACGAATCGCATCGAAAAGGTTCGACTTGCCCACTCCGTTAGCGCCAGCGACACAAGTGAAAGGGCCAAAGCGGACATCCACATCCATCAAATTCTTAAAACCATTGACTTTTAATCGAACAAGCATTTTTATGCGTCCTCATATTTGATTGTAATCATTACTTAACCCTATCTGAAATGCTGCCAACTATATCTAATTTAAAGACGAGGCATTCCTGTTTCACCTTTCCCCATAATAATGCTATTCCCGGACCCGTTGTTGCCAATAAAGGCCGTAGGCTGTGTAAACCGGATCGTCTTCGTGTCCTGAACGGCCCAGAAATTCATTATTTCTATCTCTTCAGAGCAGCATTGAGATTCTCTATCACTTCTTCAGGTTTTCGGGCTATGGCATATTGCCAGTGTCCGTATTGACCATCTGCATTGACTGTCTTTATCCATCTTTCAGCGGCCGCTTTTTTAATCTCTTCAAGTGGATCGAATCCCTTGGTTTCTAAAATAAGGTGATAGTCCACGGAAGCATGGACCTGTGAAGTGCATCTATTAAATGGTGGGTTCAAGTCCACACCCAAGCCATGTCGTTCCGCCCTATCAGCTAATAACGCCAAACGGCATTTGGACCCATCAACAACAAAAATGCCGTGCCCACGGGCAACTTCCATTGCGTTTTCTGACTCTCCACCGATCTGGACCTGAATCCTTGTCCGTTCAAGATCCCTTGCCGAAGCCTGGAGAATCTTTCTTATGCCAAGATGATACTGCGTTTATCATCTTTTTTACAAACACCATCGTAAAATTGATAATAAAATGAAATGAAAACAGGGAAGCTATCATTATTTATACCCCACTATAAAAAGTTTATTGCAATATCCCTTCTGTACCCGAATAAGCGGAAATTCCGCTTCAAGATCATTCCAATCCCTTCCGTTTGCATCCGGGATTTGCATAATCGGTGTATCGGCCAAAATAAACCCATCGAGGGAGATCTTCCTGGACTTGAAGTCATCAAGCTCACTAAATTCTTTTAGTTTATAAAGGGCCGCGAATTTATCAGCGCTTCCAGAAAGACCGCCGTGATGCAGCCCATGGGGATCAATGAACCGCACATGCACTGCGCTGGTCTTTATATTTTTAAGCCACATGATAAAATCAGGGTAAAAACCACTGCGATGAAAAAGCCCTATACCGGATTTGGGCATGTTTCTTAGAAGATACACCTTTAGGTGTTTATAAGGTAGTTTCTTGTGATTGTTCTTCCAGAATATATTAATGTTTTTAACCAATTCTGCTTCACTTTTTACAAGGGCTGGCGGTCGTATAGATACGGCCTTTTTCCACTCCTTGCCACCTTCCGAAAGAATGGGACTAAAGAGGTGCCAATCAACATAAAACCTCGGAAGGGGCTCAGCCGCATCCAGTTCCGACAAAGGCTTTTTTAACAGGTTTTCGATCTGCTGAAGGAATCCATTCCTTTTAACACGTATCTGATAGACCTGGGTCACGCGATCATCGGGCTCCAGCCACGCCGGTTCGGTATTTACAAATTCCGCTTCACGTTCCATTCTGCGTACAAACCGATCAAGATACTTCTTCACCAACTGCACTGCTGCGTCCTGAATCCATGCCGGGTTCATTGCATGTTCAGCGGAAAATACGGCTTTGCAGTAATCCTTCATTATAAGCTTAATCATTTCTTTCGGCATATAGACATTGTGATATCCTCGGTTTCTTTTGTATTCAATGATCTCAGCATATAACCTATCGAAATTAACAAGATGGAAATACTTGTCGTCCTTAAAATTTATCTCTATGGTGGATGCTGTTTTTCCGGCCATCATGGATGCGGAATCCCCTATTCCGACAAAACCCGTTATATGTGGTGTCATATCAAGTGTTACTCCCGGTCCCTCCGCACATAACGTCCAGGTTAGGCCCGAAATATCAAATCCGGCTTTTTTTTGGGGAACAGGCAATTCATCTTTTGGCCAGGGGTGCTTATGCTTCACATGGATTGTGAAATCCCTGCCAATATCCTCTTGTTCAAGTATTCTTCGGAACGTCTGAATGTAATCAGCATTCCAGCCGAAGATATAGAGAGTCTCAAGGCGCTTATTCTGTTCTTTTTCTTTGTCAGTTGAATCCGGTAAAGCCTCCGTCCGTTTAAGGCTCATATCTTTCCCCTTAAGTCGCACCCCCCGACCGAATAGCTGAATCACCTGGGATCCTTCTCCCTTGCCCACGTTAAGCAGTCCCATAGATGAAACACGCCAGCTCGACCAGCCTTCAATAAATTTTTTAGCGCCTATAAGAATATTCATACGCGATCCCTGCTTGTTCACTCCTTCAAACAGGGAGCTGGAAAAACGGTCTTCCTGCACTTCTATTTCTAAATGCTCCTTTAGATATTTACGGAATGTGGGAACATCGCCAATGTTTATAACCCCAAAATAAGGCAGATCCTTGCCTTCGGCAGTTGAAACACGGAGCCCAAGCTCACCCTCTCCATTCTTCAATTCCCAAACCTCTAAGGCGCCTGCGCCATGAAAGACATCCTTAAGAATTGACCTGTAAAGGGCATTAGGACTGCGTCGCTTCATTTCATGGATATGCTCGGAAAATAGGTCCTGCCCGGTTTCAATATCCGTAAAGCCGCTGTTTCCTTCAAGGATGCGGCCGATTACTTCAATTGCCCAATCTTTTTCCACAAGACACCGTCTTAGAAACGACACCACTTCCGCCACATCGCTCCGTCTTCGACCGTCCTGAGTAAACATGGCATTGACACTGCTTCCCAGCATCACCCAGAGGGGCCTCTCAATATTATACCCCCTGTATGCGACTTCATTTCTGTGATACAAATTCAGTTGATTGTAAAAGGTCAGCAAACCGCCCATAAGGAGTTCATGTGCCTGGTCCGCCCGTGCCCTCGACAGGTTCAGGACATTGAAATTCTTTCCATATCCGTCCCCATAGAAATGGCCATAAGAATAGTCAAACAGGATTGCCTTCCCATACTCACCCACCAACGTCTGCCTTGCCCGTGGCCCCGCTGCGCCGATGGCCTGGGCAAAGGTGGCGCTGTATTCCAACAGGAAACCATCCGCACTGAGCCGCTGCTGGCGCGTCTTCCATACCCGCGCCTCGCTTCCAGCCCCTTTATGACCTTCATCCACCAGAATAAGATTCGAGGTCCCCAGCTCATCCAGTACAACGCTTACACCGTCTCTGGAGGCTTCCTCTGCCAGTTTGTGGATCTCGATCACCTTTACCTTTGGCCCGAAAAGCCCTCCTCGGCCATGGGGATCATCTATGAATAATCCGGCATTCACGCCGCTTATATGAAATTCTTCAATATGTTGGGCGGATAGGCCTTCATTGGGTGTGATCAAAACCACGTTATCAAACTCTCTCCCGCCGTCTGTACGCCTTACAAGAGGTTCGGTATACCTGCCATATTTTAAATAATGCAAAACCTGCCAGATATTTACGTGCATAAGAAGCGTCTTTCCGCTTCCCGTGGCCATAAAAAAGGCCAGCCGCCGCAGGTCGTTCATTTCAAAGGCCGGGATGTCTGCCACTTCCGGCTCTTTTTGCTTCAGATCTTTAAGGAATCCGTTCAGTTCATGTAATAATTCTTGCGGACCTGTCGTAAAGCGATCCAGATAGATCTCCATAAATAACAGAGCCAAATACTGGAAATATCGGAAACCTCTGAACTCGTGCCGTGCCATGGCCAGCCGCCGCTCGTAATCGAGGACTCTCCGGTCATATTCAGCCAGTTTTTCTCGCGTGAGCTTCAGACCGGGTTGAGTCGCCAGACGGCCATAGAAATTGCTTTGACCCTCTTCATCCGGCCCTTCATCCACCAGCCGCAAAAGCCCTTTAAACTCTTCAAAGCTCTCCGCACCAAGCAGGTCAAGGAAAAAGCGGTTCAAGATAAGGCGGTCTTCCAGACGGCTCATGCGTTTTCCTCCTCCCCTGCCATCATCAGTCGCTTGAAAAGGGGATCGAGGGAAATGAAACCCTTTGCTGCCGTATCGCCATTGATCAAAAGCTCGTCATAGATGTCACCCTTTGCTTCTAAATCCTTTACCTCTGCCTCCAGGAACTTTCGTTCCACTTCAGGATCAAGCCCTGTCATGTCCCGCCAAATGACAAGGACACGGCGTTTCTGCTCCCGGTCCGTGGCCCTGACCACACGATATTCTCGGGGGCTTTTTTGTCGGCCCCCTTTCAAGTTTACCCTATCCTTCTCATTTATCCATGTCTCAACCTTCCGAACACGGAGGCCATACAGGTAATTGAATGTCTCGATCAGATCCACTGGTTTTCGTTTTGGCCCCTCTTCAGTGAGAATCTCAATTGTATAGTCAAAAGGACGCTCCAGAGCCGATAGATTCAGCATGGTCTCTGAGGATTCCAGAGGTAAAGATACAAGATACTTCAGCCGGTATTCATCCTCCCCGGCCACATCCTTGTAAGCTTTTTCCCGCAAGGCCACCCTTTCCTGATTCGAGGGAGCAGCCACATTATTCAATGCATCTTCATAAGACTCCAGCCGCAAGATTTTAACCAGCCGTGGCGTACGCTCCGCCTCCTCCAATGTAGCCATTCGCTTAGGCTTCCCTTCCTTCCACTCGGGAGTAAACATCACCTTAGCGATTCGCGGCAAAAGGACTGTGTCGAAGTACTCTCCCATCTCGACAAGAATATATTTTCGCCTTCCGCAATCTTCGCGGTTAAGGTTAATTACTGCGTGGCCCGTCGTTCCCGAACCAGCGAAGAAGTCGAGAATCAAAGAATTAGGGCTGCCGCTAGATGCAGCCTCGATGCAGTCTATAACCGTATAAATCGATTTTGGGAATGTGAACGGCTGATTGGGGATTATTTGATTCAATAGAGCCGAACCGTAACTGTTAGAGGAGTACTTTTTATCCCACCATACAGTTTTAAAATTAAAATTCGTCTTTGTGCGTATGATATCCCAAATTCGACGCCTCCGATTGAATTCGACACTTAACTCGGCCCTTATGGTTTCGACAGTATCCCGAGCAAATACCCATTTCCTCTCATTACCTTGAGCATCAATTGGATAGATTTCCATGGTTCCATCTTCTTTATGAACATTGGCAGAGCCTGGATGAAAATCATCTTCTGAGACATCGCCGAACCCGATTATCTCACCGTCCCTCACAAATATCGGATAGAAGCAATTCGCAGCGTCTGTACGTAAGTGACTTCCTGTTGAAACATCTCTAAGCGATCTAACATCTGCATTTTCATCACGGCGATGCAGCCCGATTATTCGATTAATGGGCGGATATATGAAATAAGCGTATTCATGGCAATCGGAAAAATTACTACCCTGTTGCCCAGAGGGATTATTCACTATCGTTATGCACTTGATCTCATGATTTGGAAAGACTAAGTTAAGAAGTTGACCAGCCGTCTCTTGTTCATTTTCATCAATTGCAAGGACATAAACTGTCTTCTTGTGCATTATTTGAGTTGAGCATATCAATCTTGAAGCCATCATAGTAAGCCAACTCGAGTGTTTATAGTCGTTTTTATAGAGGATTTCGGAGGATGGAGAATTGAATGGCGGATCAATGTAAATGCATTTAACCTGCTCTCTATAGCGCTCCAGCAATAACCGCAACGCCTGATAATTCTCACTGTGCACCACCAAGCCGTCAGTTGCATCATCAAGGTCATCAAATGGAAGGGATTCCAGCAACTGCCGACTCCATTCATTTTCAAAGTTACGTGTATCCACCACCAGCGTTGGATGTTGTTCTAGAAATGCTTTGTTGATTTCCCCTTTCTGATTGAAGAGATTCTTTTGGGGTTTGAGGGCAAACCAGTCTTTCCACTGGCTCTTTTGGGAGGCATTGGCGACGATATCGGGCCAGCAATCATTAGGGATGTGCTGGATCGGAATCAGATAACTGGTCTCAAGGACGAACTTCTTCTTCTCAAACAGATGTTTCTGTGCATCCTCTATCTGAGAAAGGAATTCGATCACCTGTTCACCTAATCGGCGCAGAACACGTATCATGCGGCAACGGACCTCGAAGTCCCCCTCAAGATCCTCTATGTGTAGCACCTGGTCCTTGATGTAAAACTGGAATTCTTCAAGCAGAAACCGGCGCAGGTTCTTATGGATGAAATAATCGCTGGTATTGCGGCGAGCATAGTGCAGCATGCGTTTCAAAAGCAAGGGCATTTCAGGCTTGTTTTCATCGATCTCGGCCTGTGTTCGCTGGTCTGTTGATAAGGCGGCCCGGAGGTTTTCATCGGATATGGCACCAAGAACATCAGGAAAACGGCCTTCCAGGATATTCCGCTGGTCGGGGAATTTACCCTTTTCCGTCTTTCGGAACTCATGTATCTCTTCATCGGTCGGCGGGCGGTATTCGAAGGGGATAATGCATTCAAGGGCTTTGGCTTCATACTGAACAGACCCAGGGGAAGGGAAGAAGAAGCGGCGGTCGCCTTTGACATTATCTTTTGGAACAGAGGCCTCGATCAGCACAAAACGCACACGCCAGTCCCCCTGGCTAAAAAGATTGCCCTCGACCGTAAAGGCATAATCCTTAAATGTCTCCGCTGTTTTGACATAGTGCTGATCGCGGTTAGCCCAGTGGAAAAAGACCTCTGATCCGTCATAAGGCACAGCATAGGTCTCGCGAGCACCATACCGGCGCTTGGGGATAAAGTCCCCGTCCTCATAATAGCGGCTGAAAAAGTTGTAGAGGTGGTTAAACACATCAACCTTATCCGCTTCAATGGCTTCGGTGCTGGCAAGCTTTTCCCGGGCTACTTCATACTCCCCAACAATCTCCTTGACGAATTTGACAGAACTTTCTCTGTATTCATATTTCACATGACCATCTGCCGTAATAGCGTCTTCGGCTACCTTTTCCCGGATCGACTCAGCAAGCTCATCGACCTTAACCTTAAGAGAAGCCTTTTCCTCCTCTGCCATTGCGGCAAAGGCCTCATCTACTTGACGGGGAAGCTGCTTTTGGAGAAATGCCTCTATCTCATCTCGCTTGAGGCGCAAAAGCCGGTAAAGGCCAAAGTCCAGATCAGCCATATCGAACTGGAAGAGATCCCTCATAAGATCCTGAAATCGCTTCAATGCATCCATGACTATCTTATCCCTTCGAATGTTTTTGGTTTCGGTTCCAACATCTTTGGCTGGCAACTCACCATTCCGATAGGGAGAGTATTCTTCCGTTTTTCATCATGACAGCAGTCCCGCACTTTCGGATTTCTCTTTTTCTTTGCCATTTTCATTCCCCATTAAATGAATTGGGGATTCTCAACCTCCCAAGTCAGTCAACGCAGTTGCATGATAGCCCTTTCATATCCAAACCAACGGCTTTCCAAATCTGAGGGAATTCCTTCAAGCTCCTTGAGTTTAAAGCCTGTTTGGTCGAAGACGCTGTAGAATTCCTTGTGCTATTGGAGTCAGGTGAGATCTGAGGGCCTCCAAGCTCACGGGTCTAATCATCCTCGGCAAAAACTGAAAATCCTCTAGTCTTAATAAGTTTGTAGCAAACTGCAGGATTCCGTATTCATTATCCAGCGTTCCTTCTTTTTCCCTGGCACGATTCATTAGATAGTCAACTGAATATTTTGAGTCTTCCAAGATAAAAAACAGATCGACAAAATCCTTTGGTTCAGGAGGTTCCCGATTTAAGATGGCGCAGATTTTGTTGACTGCTATATCTTCAAAAGAATCCACAATTATTTTTTCGTGGATCTCTGGAGGGCTAATCATAGCAGGAACGTCACGGGCAAATTCAATCTTTAATTGTTCCTTTGGTCTTCTTGCGGGAGAGACAAAAAACCTTGCATATTCACTACTTACTTCAGCCGATATAATTTCAAATCCATGGTTGGAGAATATTTTTAGAAAAATCTCATAGTCTTCTTTTAAAGAACGTTTTTCACGCGTAAAAAAATCAAGGTCATCAGAATAGCGGTGCTGAAGATAGAACTCGGACAATGCCGTGCCACCAGTGAGATAATAGCCGAGTTCTCCAATGCCTTCCTCAAATAGGGTGTTTAAGATGTCGGCTTGTAAATCGGTGAGGACTTTAAACGCCATTTATCCATACCTTCAAGGCCCTTTCAATGATTTTGCGCTTTTTTTCGGGAAGGTCAATTTGGGGAAGTGCCTCCTGTATATCATCCACACTGAGAAGTTTTTTCCAATCTTCAGGGTTCCCATATTTTAAAACTCTTCCGATAGCCCATATTCTTTCAGGAGAATCTTTATCATCAATATGTCTTCGAAGTTCATTCACATCACTGTCATATTCCCAGACGACCTGATGAGAGATTTCTTGCCGTAAACGGTCTGCCATCTCTCGAAGCCACGACCGGACTGCTGACGGGGTTTTGGGATCATTTAGCCAATGTTCAACTTCTGCCTTTCTTCCCTCATAGAATCGTGAAAAAGGTCCGGCAATTACATTTCCCTGCTGCTCAATTCCTGCCGCCAGTTGGCTTTTAATTCTTTCATTTGAGGGGTATGCCTTAATCAACTCGAAGGCAATCGCCCAGAAGCCGGGCTTTGCACTTGTTATGCTCTCCGATATAATACTCGCGATCTTCTCATCCTTTTTGGCATAAGAGGTGAGCAAATCCCTATCGGCTTCCAGGTCAAGAATGTCTTTTAAACTCCAGGTCACTCGGAACCGGTGTAATGGGTCAGCTTGGCAAATCTTAAACAGTAATTCCAGTAAGCGCTTCTTATCTATTCCATAAAGGACATTCCAGAACTGATGCCTCCCATGTCGATCTATAGGATTCCAATGTTGATGGTTGTCCTCTTTAAGCAACAGCTTCTCAAGAAGTTGAAATCCTCTTTCAGGATCCCTCTTCGCAAGTTCTGCTCCCAGTTGGTCAAAATGCCACGCTCCGGCAGGGGGTTGAACGGGCGGATCACTTTCCAGGCAACACCAGGCAAAATCACTGAGGTCTTCATCCAGGGAGTGTTTGTAGTGGAGCCAACTGCCCAATATATGGACCACCGCTGATGCATTTTCAAACTGATCACCAGCAACAGCCTTTAATAACTCCTCAAATTGATCCGAAGCGAGATCTTTTACCCAGGGGCCCCGGAGAAGATGGCCTGTAACAAGTGCGTCAACTCTTCCTGCTTTAATCTGGGCCTTGATCATGTCCACGGCTGCCTGACTTGCCCCTATCCACGCAATTGCCTGGACTATCGCCTGACCGGTTACGGCATTTGATGTAGCCAGTTCCCTAAGGTGTTCCTCGGCAGATCTTCGATCCCTTCGCGCCCACCCGCCCCAATAGTCGGAGAAGGCCATGCTCCCCAACAGTTTCTGTCCCGTCTCTTCGATTAAAAGGAGAAACAGACTGTTGGTGTCCTTGAGACCCAGGTAGAAGAAAAATATATGGGACTTTTGAGCAGAATCGGAGACCAACCAGGATATCACCTGACTACTCAGCAGGTGAGGGTTTTTCACTGTTTCTTCGGCAAGGTTTTCGAGTTCAAGTTGGCACCGGAGAATATACCTTCCGTTGACACTTACATCCTCGTCATCCTCCATTGTCCAACTGCCTGCCCATCGCTTCAGCCTGACAAAAAAATCCCCCTTCTCCAGCCTGGTCTTAAGGCCAGCAAGTTCATTGATAAACCGTTTAAGTTCTTCTTTCCTGTCGTCTGGATAATCTGGCATATCCAGCCTGTCAGAAAGCACATGGCGCACCTGATTGAGCGCATCAAACAACGATGCCACTTCCAAACCCTGTTTTCCTTCCAAGGCCCAATCTGCCAGTCTCTGAAACCGAGCTATTGCATCCTGGGGACGGCCTTGAATGCCGCACTCCGCTGTTAGGCCCGGGAGTTCCCTCAGGGCTGCCGCGGCAACGTCGCTATCCATATCAGTTGCAGCCAAGATCAGAATATCCACTAAATCGCGGGCATAATCATAGAAGTCTCCGTGTGTAAATCGTGGCATTGAATCCAGTGGCACCGGTCCTGTGCTGTGACGGATCATGTACGAACCCCTATTGAGAGCTTCCCCGGCAGCCTTGATAGCCACAATTTTTCCCTCTTTGGATGCTTTATCAGAAATGAACTCTTTTAACGCTTCAATCCTTTGATCAAGAGGCAAAGGCATCTGGCCATGCAGGGGATGAAGACATTCTGCAAAGACTCCTGTCGCATTATTGCCATAGCTTTCATTTTCTGCCTCAGCAAGAAGCCATACCGATGTGAGTGCACCACGACTCGTCTTTTCCCGAAAAAGCAGTTGTTCAAGCGCCCACATGAGTTCACGGCGCTCTTCTCCCGAAATGGCCTGTCTTTCTTCCCTGCTCGTGTTAAGAAGGCCTTTTTCAATTAGCTTTAGTGTCTTTAGCGGTGCAGCGCCTGAAACAAGATCAAGTATATGCGCCCGGTCGAGGGCGGACTTAAGACTTCCAAGGAGACCGTCCGGGCTGAATAGCTCATCCCAGAAACCCTCAATTTCAGGCCCTTGAATCTCACACAGCCGCCTTAAGAATCTCAATCTCCCGGGCTCTTCCAATCTTGCAAACAGGGCAAACATTTCGTGCCTTCGTCCATGAAGGAGTCTACCCACAAGGTAATTCGCCAGAATAGGCATGGATATTTCTACAAATGAACCGGCCCGCTTTGCCAGCCCGGCTTGCTCAAGGATATCCAGGGTCCTAATCGCATCCGCTGGTTGCCGTCCACCGGCAAACAGGGTACAGATGTGCCTGAGTTCAGATTCAAATTCACCGGAAATGCCAACATGGGTTAAAATCGAAAACAGCTCCGCATCCCTGAGGGCATCGGCGCCAAGTTCCGATTGGATCCTTTTTTCGAATTCCTTGCCAATGAAACCAAGAAAGTCACCTGACTCACGCCTCAACTCTGACCCCACACTGGCTCCGGCCAGAAGAATTCCGGGAATGCCCTTTGCCTGTCTGGTAATCCAGTCCTCGATTTCAAAATCCAACGGGTGACCGGTTGCCTTGAGAAGCTCACGGGAACACACATCATCCAAGGGTTCTAGATGAAGGTTTTGGATACGTTCATCCCGGCCATAGGTGAAGGTAGGAACGAAAGAGGGAGTTGGTAGGGTAACAATAAGCTTCAAGTTCGGAATGCTCAGTGCTTCGATCGCCAGTGAATCGACAAAATCAGGCTCAGGGTCTTCGACAATGCATATTGTTTCGCTATGTCCTGATGAAAGATTCCTATAATCCGATAGATCCATTGAACGTGGATCAAGGGCAATGATAACATCGTGAGGCCGTTGCTTTGTTGCCTCGAGGACAAGACGGCTTTTTCCGATATCATGCGGCCCTGTGACAACAATTATACGAACTTTTTTGTCCTGAACCAATGTCCGAAGTTTATCAATTTCCTCTTCCCTCCCAATCATCTCAACATCAGCGCCCAAGAATTTATGGCTGCGGTGCGCGTTGTATGCCTCTTGCCAGGTCTTAAATGAAACAGGGGCAAAGTATGCTGCCCGGAGATAAGGGTAGTTGTTAAGGAATGCTGCCAATTCCGCTGCACCTACAACTTCCATATAAATGTCCGATGGATGGGCATACTGGTCTAGAACTGCTTCCTTTATTGCCCTGGTTTGATCATGTTTAAGGTCAACATTTACAAAAAGTATATAGTGATCGGGTGTCCTGTTAAATCTCTTTGAGATATCAGCAACAGCCCCTTTAAGATCCCTTTTTAAATTAGAGATAATTCGAGATCTATCCTGGGCGATAAGATCCCGCCTTTTATATTGAAATACATTCCAGCCCGGGCCAATAAGCGGTGTTGGGATGACCGCCTCTTCTTCGGGGATCTGAATCTCCCATTCGGCGTCAATACCCCCGTCCGGTGCGTTTACCCGGGAAGTAAAAGATGGCATTGTCGGAAATTGCCTTCCCGAGGCAGCCCATGCCAAGGCATCACACATGGAAGCAAACTGCTCCGGTGACCACGTACTTGTGATCTGTTCCAGGTCTTGGGCTGTGATGGGTTGGCCTATCAACAATCTCATATAAATTCCCCACGTAATACCTGTCAGATTATAACAACTACCTAATTTGCTTGACAGTTTTTAATCCATCCTTGGTTTGGCTGATTTTGCAACAGCAACAATGGCATCTAACTTCTCTTTTACTTCAGGGGCAATTCTATTTTTTGGCACAAAACGAGCAAGTTCATGAAAATTCTTCTTATCCATTACATTATAATGCCCGCGCTTTTTAAAAAATTCCCTGAAAAGAGGGATAAGAAAATCATCACTGACTTTCGTGTCATTATCCCATGGTGATCCTTTCCCGAGCTTTTCCAATGCATTAATCATTTCGGCTATGGTGTCTCTCATAACTCTTTTACGGGATTCCGCATGGGCGGCTTCGAAAAGTGGGCCGGGGAGACTTTCGAGCCCACTGGCAATGGCATAGGCTTCAAGGACCTCCGGGTAGCAAAGATAATTTTCGATTTCTCGCTTATTCCACATGTAGGCTTCCGCTCCAAGATCTTCGGGAAGACGCTGATCAAGCCTGTCAAATATTGCAATGCCCTTGATATTTGGTATTGCTTCTCTGAGTCCGAAAAAGTGTTTTCCAACTTCAGTAGGCTGATTACTCACATAATGGACAAAAGGCCTTTGAAGGGCATCCATGGCCTCCCCGTATTCCAATATTTTCGCAAATTCCCTCAAGATTGCCAAATCGGTTGAGCCTTCCAGATAAAGTACCCAACCGGTTTGTTCTGCCTGATAGTAGTGTTCAAAACCAATGTCTTTTAAGGCTTTCAAAACCTGGCTTCCTCGATCGTTTATGCGATGGGGTTTTCCTACAAAGGCAACAACAACATCTCGCTCTGCTGCCTCATTAAGCAAGACCTCAGAATGGCTTGCCGCGATAATCTGGTTGCCGTTCTTCCGTGCAACATCCGTCAGAAGCTGATAAATCTGTCTTTGCCTGAGGATCTCTAAGTGTGCGTCAGGTTCGTCGAGTAAAAGCACAGCTCCGGGATGCGCATACATATACGCTAAGAGAAGCAGGGTCTGTTGAAGACCTCTACCGGTGGAAGAAAGATCAAGCTTAGTGCCATTTTCGCTATAAGTCATAACGATTTCTCCCCGTTCGGTAATATACCGGGGAGCATGAAGCTCCGAGCCGAAAAGATTGTTAATATGATCGGAAAGTTCCTTCCAGAACTCTTTCTTACTGCTGTGAATCCTGTGACAAAGATTACGGAGGACTTCGGCAGTTCTCCCTTCACCAACGCGTACATTTATGGCACCCGGATCAAGCCTTGTTTCATTTGCGGCCAATCCTGACATAGGGGGAAGGAATGCCAATTGAACATTATCAGCTTGCTCAGGGATAGGCATTCTTTCCGGATTGCTTTTTTCTGACAGGCGAAGGGGCCGGCAGTAGAATGATTCCTCGTTTGCGTAGTAAAATTCAAGACCGCATTTCCACGTTTTATCAGCAGTTATCCCTTCAACAATGACATCAATGAAGATATGTTTCGTCTGTTGTTTTCCCGCAATTGTCTTAACATCTCTCACACCAAGCTCACGCCAGAGAAGTTTTGCATCAGGAACAGGTACAGCTATCAGGTCCCTTCGATTGATTGTTACGCCCGGCCTTTTCTCAGGGGAGGTTTTTCCCTTTCGCTTTTCGTTCCAGCGTTTAAGACCAATATCCCAAAAAGCTAAGGCTTGTAACGCTGTTGTTTTTCCGGAATTGTTAGGTCCAATAAAGACCACCGGATTGCCCAACTCGATCTCAACGCTACCAAATCTCTTAAAGTTTCGCGCTGTTAATTTCGTAAGCATGATTTATCCTCTGTTAGATTCCATGTGATTCAAGATTAAACAGTTCTAAAAAGTCCTGACAGGGACTGATCCCCATAGAATGCCATCCGATGCGCCAAAAATATCGTTAAAGAGGTTGAATTTTTCATGGCAGGATCGAGGGAGGAGTCATAGCGGTAAATAGCGGCAGGCTTTTTCTTGCGAAACTGGGCCTGGGTTCCGACTTCGGGCCGCAATAATGTCTCCGCGGTCGGGTGCTGGTAGCTTTCAGCCTGTGGAGTCTTTTTTACTTTTTTCTTGCTGGCCATCTGCTTTCCTCACATATTCATGATGTGTTAAAGCGTGAAAATGGTATTTTTATGCGGTCATTTCATAGGTACTTCCCAAGAAGGTTAAGAAGTAATAACTCAATATCCAGTGGCAACATAAAAGGCTTACGCCTAAATTCCAAAGGAGTTCACCCCTAAGGGTTTTATCCCCTGGATATTAAAAAGATACGTTGAGAATAAGATTGATAAGATTTAGTAAAAATTAACTAAAATTTAAATATTCGTCAAGAAATTTAATCGGTGTTTTAACTGGAGGGGATTGATTGATAAGCTTATTTGGGAACAGCCTTTATCCCCTTGGCTTTCTGGGCAAACGTCGGCATAGGATAGTAAAATTTACTTGTAGCCGCCGCTGGAGGCCATACAATCTCCTTTTTACCACCCTGCCATTGAACCACCGCCATGGTATGCCCGATTTGAAGCCCTGAATCTTTATCAATCTTGAATTCTCCAAAGAAGGTCATGAAGTCGAGTTTATTAAAGGCCGCCCTTACTTTATCCGGATTCACACTATTGGCTGTCTCTACCGCCTTTGCGTAAATCAATGGGACCTGTCCGGCTTCAGCAGCATGATAATCGGGTTGTTTACCTCCTGAAAATTCCATGGCCATCTTCAGCCACTCTTCATTGGTGGGCCCGAACCACGGCAGGCCGACCTTTTTTGCCTCCTCCGGACTGTATTTCACACCAAATTCCCACTGGACCGGACCGAACATGCCTTCTGCCTTATCGCCCAATGCCTCCTGAAAGGCGGGCAGCGTGACGGCGACGATCATGGAGATCGCCTTCACATTCAAATTAAGATCCGCCATCTGCCGAGCGAATAGCTGGCCATCCTGAAAGTGACCCCCTCCAACGATGATTTCCGCTTTGGCTGCCTTCAAGTCAGAGAGCAGCGACGTTAAGTCGGTGACATTTGCGGGGTAGGTGTGGTTAAAAACGACTTTAAAGCCAAGCTTCTTGGCATACAATTCTGCTCCCCTTAGGACCATTCTTGCAAATTCACTGTCTTCAAAGGCAAGGGCAACCCGTTTTGCCTTAGGATCTGCCTTCCGAAACATATCCAAGGCCCCAGCCTGGTAAAGTGTTGCCGGGGAGAGCGCTTGAACGGCATATTGGTATCCTTGTTCAAAAATTCGGTTGCTGGCGCCCCCATGGGACAGGTAGAGGGAACCGTATTTTTCTGCCACTGGCGCTCCCGTGATGGTAAGCCCTGAGCTATAAGGGGCTATAACACTATTAACTTTGTCGATTTTCACCAAACGTTCAATCAGGCTGGTCACCATCTCTTTGCTGGATTCAGAGTCATACCGCTTATATTCAAGCGGGACTTTTCTGCCACCTATCTCAATGCCTCCTTTCACCTGATTAATCCATTTGAGAGAGGCATTTATTCCCCACTGGGCCTGGGCCCCCGGCTTGGCAAACTTTCCAGAAAGGCAAGCTGGATGGCCAAGTACCACCTTGTCAACAGCCAGGGCATTTGTAGTGAGTAAAAAACCCAACAACACTATAAACAATATACCTATTTTAAAATAGTTGCTCTTCATAATGATGACCCCTTCAAAGGTTTTGTGTTGCAATGGTGAGGTTATTAGTTCGGTTTCCCTTCCCCTGTCAAACAAAAATCTTTTGTAATATAATATACTTAACTACTTGGTGGTATCGTCCCAAGCAATCAGATTCTAGGGCTTCCATAACAATTTAAGATTTTGAAAACCTTTTTGATTCATGCGGGCCTCGGGGATAAAAAAAGCAGGCATAAGGCGTAAGGCATATGGCACAAGGAAAAGATGCTTTACATTAGGCCTTTCGCCTTAAGCCTTGAGCCTTTCTTTTAAGATTTTTTGTATCTTTCTCTCCCTTGCCTATAAAGATCATTCCCATAGATATCGTTCACCACAATAGCGGGGAAGTCTTCTACCTCCATCCTCCTGATAGCCTCGGTTCCCAAATCTTCGTATGCCACCACCTCTACCTTCTTAATCATCTTGGAAATGAGAGCGCCTGCCCCGCCTGTAGCGGCAAAATAGACGGCTCTGTACTTCTTTATTGCTTCTATGACTTCTTGACCTCTGAAGCCCTTACCTATCATGCCTTTGAGGCCCTCTGCCATGAGGCTTGGGGCGTAAGGATCCATGCGATAACTCGTGGTGGGACCTGCCGAGCCTATGGCCATGCCTGGCTTGGGTGGTGTTGGTCCAACGTAATAGATCACTTGACCCGTCAGGTCAAAAGGGAGGTTTTTCCCCTCCTTGATGAGTTCCACCAGGCGCTTGTGTGCCGCATCTCGTGCCGAATAGATGACACCACTTATGAGCACTCGGTCTCCTGCCTTGAGCTTCTCTACCACCTCATCTGAGATCGGCGTATCTATGGAAACTGGCTCCTGCACCAATCCCTCCTTATTTTTAAAAGTAGGGGCTACGCCCCAATTTGGAATGTTGGAATACTGGAATTGTGGCCCGCCCTGGCGCTACTCAGATGTTACAGTGGCCTTCATTGTAATATCTCGGTAACGTAAACCTTAGTATTCAAATCAGGCAAATCAGGACTGGGCCAGGGAATAATGGTTTTTCTTTTTGAGAGACCGGGATAATGGTTTTTTGATATTTATCATTTGGAAATGAAAAAATACAATGGATTGATTTCTTTAATGTCAGTATTCCAATATTCCATTGCCGAAGCAAAATTCCAGCCCTCGTCAAATCCACCTAAATTCAATAAGTTCCAGAATTTCCGAGACATCAAATTATCGCCTCTTTGTGCCTGGCGCAATGGCACTGGAGATTGACAGCTACCGGAAGGCTGCCAATATGGGTTGGATAGGTCTCAATGTGTATAATCGCCGGGGTATTATCCCCAAAGTTTTTCCTCATTAAAGGATCTAGGGAAGATGCTCGAAGATAGCCGTCCCTGTAACCCTGACGCACGCCTTCATGAATGGATTCATTCAGATCCCCACCCACAATATGAACATCCTGTCCCATCTCAACAAAAACGACCACAAGGCCCGTATCCTGACACAGTGCAATGCCTTCCTCTCTTGCAATTTTCGCATTTTCCAGTAACTGGTTGAAGACTTCCTTTCCCACAGGGGATTCCTCTTTCTCCAAGCCCCTTCTCAACGCTGAGAGGACATCATCCCCTAGAATGGTGTTGGCTTCTATGCATAGTTTCCGCACGGTTTTGGTGATCTCTTCTGTCGATATCTCTCTCACGCTCATATAAACTTCCTCTCGGTTAAATAAACCGCATTATTCTCCTCTAACAATATACACATCATGGGGGTGTGAATGGGGTGGATGTTCAACAAAGATAACGATCTAAACCACATTTTGGACTCCTCTTGAATCAAATTGTCAAGAATAATCTGATCCGTTTTTCTTTGACAATTGGGAAAGACATTCTTATAAAGTCGATAATCGGCTTTTTTAGGAGGGTGTCATGCGACTACTGGAGTATGAGTCAAAAGAGATTCTGATGAAGTATAAAATTCCCACACCTCCCGGGCAATTGGTTTCATCCCCCGAAGAGATAAAGATCGATGGCCCTGTCATGCTGAAGGCTCAAATTCCATTAGGGGGGCGAGGGAAAGCTGGTGGGATCTTGGAAGTCTCATCCCAGGGGGAAACAAAAGCCAAGCTTGAGAAGCTCTTCTCCACCCAGGTGAAAGGATACAGGCCGAAGAAGATTCTTGTGGAGAAAAGAATGGATGTGGAGCAGGAATTCTTCCTCGCTGTGAGTTATGATACAGTGGCCAAAGAACCTGTGGCCGTATTTTCTCAAGAGGGCGGCATAGACATCGAAGAACTGGCCTATCGACAGCCTGAAAAAGTAAAGAAAGAATGGTTTTCTGTGCGTGGAAGACTCCCCCAGTATCGAGCCAGAGAGATCATCTCCGACGCCGGTGTCTCCGGCAGAATGCTATTGGGTCTGGGGTCCATCTTTTCCAGCCTGGCAGATATCTTTCTTGACTATGATGCGACCATTGCGGAAATCAATCCGTTGGCTCTTACCGGAGATGGAAAATTGATTGCCCTGGATTGTCATATGGAGATCGACGATGATGCCGTTTCCCGACATAAGGATATATCCGAAAAACAGGATCATCCAGATCGATATGAAGAGGAGAGAAGTAGTACGGACTTTGAGCGAAAGGGAAAAGAGATCGACGAACTAGACCACAGAGGCGTTGCCGGTCGCATCATAGAGTTTGATGGCAACTTGGGATTGATCATTGGTGGGGGTGGCGCCTCCCTCACTGCCTTTGACGCTGTACAGAATCACGGAGGCAAACCTGCCAATTACTGCGAGATAGGAGGCAATCCATCCGTGATGAAGGTAAAGGAGTTAACCAAGCATATCCTTTCCAAGTCAGGCGTTGACAAGATTGCCGTGATCATGAACGTTGTCAGCAATACCAGGGTTGATTTGGTGGCCCGGGGTGTTGTGAAAGGGATCCTGGAAGCTGGGAGATTACCGTCGGAAACATTGACCGTCTTTCGAATTCCCGGCGCATGGGAGGAGGAAGGTTTCAAGATCCTGTCTCGATATGGTGTGCCATACTGCGATCGAAGTGTCTCCATTGATGAGGCGGCCAAGATGGCTGTTGAAAGGGCAAAGAATTAAGATGAAGCCAAGGAGAGGAAGATAAGATGTCCATACTGGCAGATCGGAATACGAGAGTTATTGTCCAGGGGATCACGGGACGTGAGGCTGCATCGTTTAGTAAAGACATGCTGGATTATGGGACCAAAGTCGTGGCGGGGGTGACTCCAGGGAAGCAGGGGCAACAGGTACACGGTCTAACCGTTTATGATACGGTTCGCGGTGCCATGAGGGAGCACCCTGCTGATGCGTCGGTGATCTCCGTGCCCCCCGGCATGGTAAAGGGTGCGGCTCTGGAGGCCCTTGAAAACGGCATCCAATTTCTGGTGATCGTTACCGAGAGAGTTCCCAGAAAAGACGTCATTGAGGTGCTGGAGGTTGCCAGGGAAAGGAATGCCAGGGTCATCGGACCCAACACCCTCGGGTTAATCTCGCCGCAAGTCGTCAAACTGGGCATGGCAGGCGGCCCTGTGGAGGATGTTAATAAGGCCTATGTGCCGGGGCATGTGGGGATTGCCTCAAGAAGCGGAGGAATGACCACGGAAATTGCCAATCTGCTCACGACCCACGGTATCGGACAGAGCACTTGTATTGGCGTTGGCGGGGATCCCGTTGTTGGCTCCAATTTTCTAGACCTGATCCCTTTGTTTCATCAGGACCCGGAGACAAAGGCCGTAGTCTTATTCTGTGAGCCTGGGGGGGTTATCGAGGAGAGTTTGGCAGATCTTGTAATCTCCCAGAAGATCTCTATGCCTATTGTCGCTTTCATTGCCGGCCGTTTTGTGGATGGTATGCCGGGTATACGGTTCGGCCATGCAGCCACGATCGTGGAGGGTGAACGGGGAACTGCAAGGGGCAAAGTTGAGAGCTTTAAAAAAGCAGGAATCCGAGTGGCTGAGTCGTTTTCAGATATCGTGCCTATCTTAAAAGAATATCTTTGAAGGAGGCTTGGTGGGATGGAACTTAATGAACTTCAAGAGAAGATATGGCATTCTGTCAAATCTGATCTGTCAAATGAGCCCGTTGCCAGTATTGACCATGTGGAGAGAATGACCACGTGGTGTCAAAAATTGGGACCTTTAGCAGGTGCAGATATGGAAGTCCTGGTAGCGGGTGCCCTTCTTCACGATATCGGTGTGGTCATTAACCGGAAGGATCATTACATTGTTGGACGCCATAGGGCCAAAGAGATCCTGGAAGAGGTGGGTTTTCCAGAGGAAAAAATCGATGCGGCCCTTCATGTACTGGAGACCCACAGCCGGTACGGGGGACCCGAACCCCAGACCACCGAAGCAAAGGTGGGTCAGGACGCAGATGCTCTGGAATACATCGGCGCTATCGGGATACTCAGAGCTCTTATTCGGGGTCTCAATGACGGTTCTTTTGACGGCAAAATCAGTAGCTTTCCAGACTACCTCCGTTCAATCCTTTCAAAAGTGGAAGGCACGTTTCACACTAAGGAAGCCGAGAGTATCGGACGGTCACGAATAGAATACATGGAAAGCTTCCTGGATCGTATTGAGAAAGAACTAAGATACGAGGGATGAGATGATAGAATTCGGTCCCATCAGGACAGCTCTCTTTGTTCCCGGAAATCGACCCGATCGAGTGGATAAGGCGGTAAACTCTGGTGCTGATGCGGTCATTATCGATCTTGAGGATGCAGTGGCATTGGGGGAGAAAGAAAAAGCACGACCCATGGTCAGGGAAAAGATACAGGAACATGTGGACAGGAAAATTATAGTACGCGTAAATGCCATGGATACACAATTTTTTAAGGGAGACCTGAATGAAGTGATCGTGCCGGGCCTTGGATGTATCATGGTTCCCAAGGTGGAACAGGTGGACCATATTCACGAGATAAATAGCCATCTTCTCCATACAGAAAGAGAGAAGGGCTTGGCCCCGGGCACCATATCCATCATCCCGTTGATCGAGTCAGCCAAGGCCATGCAAAACATATTTCAGATCGTCTCGGAAAAGACAGACCCCGTCAGACTCTTCACGGTGGCCTTTGGATCCGCGGATTATACACTGGATATGGGAATTGAGATGACCAAAGAGGGCACTGAACTCTTATATCCCCGATCTCGAATATCCATCGCCTGCCGTGCAGCGGATGTGGAACCCCCGTTAGATACGCCTTTTATGGTCGATCTGAAAGACATGGAGGCTCTCAAAGCCGATGCTAAAATGGCCAAGCAACTGGGATTTCAAGGCAAACTATGTGTTCATCCTAATCAGGTCGAACCCTGCAATGTCATTTTCTCCCCAACCAGAGAAGAGATACTTTATGCCGAAAGGGTTGTTCAGGCCTTTGAGGAAGCCGAGGCCCAAGGCATAGCTGTCTTTCAATTAGATGGTAAATTCGTTGACTACGCCGTCGTAGAACGATCTAGAAGGGTCTTAAAATTAGCGTCTGGAAAGGCCTAAACTCGGAGGAGATCTATGAGCGAGTTTATCCGTGTGGAAATAGATATGAAGAGCTGTATTGGAATCAACAAATGCGGGAAGTGTGTGCGGGTCTGCCCGGTCAATATCTTTGAGGCCGAAGGTGAGCAGCCTGTTATTGTCGAACAAAATCAAGACGAATGCACCCTTTGTAATCTATGCTTGGAAGAGTGCACACCCGATGCCATTGTTATTGTCAAATTATATGAAGAGTAAACTCAATAGTTGCATTAGATATAATACCAAATCGATTATGTCTCGACGAAAAACCTTGCTGTCATTGACTGATACTTGATACTGGTTTCTGGATACTGGATGTTTATGGATTCCACTCCTGATGGCATGCAGATTATCAAGCATCTAGCAACCAGCATCCAGCATCTGCCCAGTAAAGGCAACTGTCTCAAGCATATGTGCAATGGTAGTTTAATCGATTTTATGCATCATTAGCTTAAAACCGGATATTGTGAGAAGATTTCATGAATGGGGAGTTCGAAAAAACGAGATTTGAGGCTTCCATCATTTCAAGGTTGGAGAATCTGCCATTCCTATCACTTTATGCAAAAACACGAGGTTGGTATTTTTTAATAAGCTGGTGTCACAGGATCACGGGGATTCTTTTGGTGATCTCTGTCTGGTTTCATATCTATTCCCTTGACTCCATATCTGCGCTGGGGACTTACCATGGGAAGACACCAGCAGCAAGAACATTCATCATTGCACTATTGGGATGGTTTCTGAGCATTCCGATTATTTTTCATGCATTTAATGGAGGAAGACTCATCTTATACGAAAGCTTTGGAAAACGGAATGATGAGTCCATGATTCGCTGGGTTTTTATTCTTTCCATCCTCTACGTGGCACTCCTGGGACTATTTATGTTGATGGGCGATCAGAGTGTGTCGCCATTTCTCTATTGGCTGATGATGTTTGTCACCGCCTTGATTGTGGCCTATGGTGTTGCAGCAAGAATATGGAATACCGAGCATTCTGTTTTTTGGAAGTTTCAGAGAACCAGCGGCGCTTTCCTGCTTGTGACGGTGCCGGCTTATATCTTGTTTATCCATCTTAGTCCTTTATCGGGTAAAGTAACCCAAATGGTGATGGGGGGAGCCCAGAATTTTTTTATCAGAGTTGTTCATCTGGCTATGCTTGTGGGGGCACTTTACCACGGCGGCTATGGGATATGGTCTGTTGTGAGTGATTATCTCTCCTCACGAATCCTGAAAGCAGGGCTAACCATTCTCGTTACCGTGGTCACTTTTATCTTCACATGGTTTGGTATCAAACTGATAATAGGGGTTTAAAAAAGGTAACTATTCAGGTAGATAGACTGAAGGTGGAAGGCTAATAGGTACAAATGATGCGGGATCACACAGAATTTCATGCATTTGAGTTGGCTGACGAGGTTGCAGTATGAGTTTATCGGGTGATTGTGTTTCCGAGAGAAGAGTTGTGCAGTTTGTCTTCTCAAATGCGCCGGGCAGCGATTTCGATTCCTT
>Ga0180009_10001512_pt1 | contig 28379 bp, 27 predicted proteins | sample OS_PC_MetaG_FD_123537 | JGI IMG/M metagenome (GOLD analysis project Ga0180009, IMG submission 123537) | Groundwater microbial communities from the Aspo Hard Rock Laboratory (HRL) deep subsurface site, Sweden - OS_PC_MetaG | ecosystem: Environmental > Aquatic > Deep subsurface > Groundwater... | reverse complement strand
GGTTCAAGGGGACCCGGGAAACGCCGCCGAACTGCTTCCTTGGGTGCACGTGGTCATCTCCAACTTCAAGCGCTGGGTATTGGATGTCTTTCACGGCGTCAGCCCCAAGCATCTACAGTCCTACCTCGATGAGTTCTGTTACCGGCTTAACCGGCGCTGGCAGCGGACCGATCTCTTCCGCCGTATCCTGAACCGCTGCGTGCGCTACACCGAGCCGGTTACGTACGCTCAGTTGACTGCTTCCTGAGCGAGTAGGATGGTCGTATAAACGCTTAAGCCCGGACTTCTCGCTCAATGAGCGTTATCCCCATATCTCTGACGATGACGCTTTTGTCTCAATGGATGCACATGCAGGCTTGATGTATTTCTTAGCTGATGGGTGGAGGAGTCCTTCACATCAGGGATTTCTGAGGCGAATAATGATGCGTGGAGAGGAAATTGTTGTTGTCAAACCAGATTAGCAGTGCTGCACGAAAGGCTGGAGATTTGATGTCGTCACAGAAGATTGTTGAAGGTGGGATAACTCCTCCGGCGTCGGAGCGGGTTTATTCCAACCAAGGAAACCCTCCCCTGATTGATCTGCTTGGTAAGAGCTGCAATCGCTTGCTCGACATTGGTTGCGGCTCAGGTGATAACGCGGCTTTGGTCAAGTCCAGGTACTCGGAATGCGACGTATTCGGCATTACCCATTCGGCTGCCGAGGCAGAACTCGCAAAAAAGCATATGACGCAACGCTGGGTATTTGATATTGACGACAAACTCCCTGATGATCTGGCCCATCAATCATTCGATGCCCTGATTTTCTCACATGTACTGGAGCACCTTCGAGACCCCACTGTGGTGTTGGCTCGTTTTTCGCGATTGCTGCGAAGCGGTGGGCAGGTGCTGATTGCAGTTCCCAACGTTCTGTCTTGGCGGATGCGGGCTCAGTTTCTGCTGGGGCGCTTTGAGTACGAATCGGCGGGCGTGTTGGATGACACGCATCTACGCTTCTTTACCTATTTCACAGCAGATCAATATTTGCTATCCGAGTCTCCCGACCTTGAAGTTACATACAAAGCTGCAAGCGGTAGTGTGCCGCTTTGGTGGCTGCGTAGATATGTCTTCCCCCGGAGATGGGCTGAATACATCGATCAATGGGGTTGCCGCCACTGGCCCAATCTTTTCGGTGGCCAGGTATTAATTAGGGCAGTGAAATTATGAGTAATAACATCGGCGCAAGAATTTCCGTCTGTCTCCTTACGTACAACCACGTCGAGGTCATTGAGTCGACCCTGAGATCGATTCTCGATCAAACCATCACAGGCTACGAAGTCATCGTCAGCGACGATTGCTCAACCGACGGCACTTGGGAACGGATTCTTGAACTTGCAGCAGAGGATGTGAGGCTCAAACCCGTTCGCACCCCTCACAACATGGGGATGCCAGGCAATTCCAATTTTGCTGTGGCACGATCTGACCGGCCCTACATTGCCTTGTTGCACCACGATGACATCTATCGAAAGGACTTGCTGGAAAAGTGGGCGGGGGTGCTTGACCGTAATTCGGATGCGGCATTTGTCTTCAATCCCTACGGGGTCTTCGAGAGTGATTTCATCTACGAAGAACTGATGCCCGGTGAGTGCCTTGATGGTACCTGGTTGCTGAAAAGGTACCTTTTTGCCAGATTGGGTTGTGCCGTGCGGGGAACCGCCATGATCCGGCGCGAGGCATGGGGGCAAGTGGGCGGCATGCGTGAGCAGTTCGGCCTGCTGGCGGATGTCGACCTGTGGATGCGCCTTGCCATGCGTTGGTCAGTGGGCTACGTGTCGGAGCCGGTTATTACGGTGCGACACCAGAGACCGGGCTACTACCCCGACATCTATTCAGGCAGTGCTTTCTCCTGGCGGCGACAGAGATTTCTATACGAAATCCACGCCTCGAACAGGCTGGATTACTTGGATCTGAATACACTTCTTGGTCGATTGCAATGGTGGGGTTTCAGGTTGAAATTGAGCTTCGAAACTACCAAGTGGCTGGTTTATGCAGTCGTTAGGAAAAGACCTGAAATGATCACGTCCAGTCACGAATCAGTGACTCAATACGACTTGTGGCCGTTACACATACTGCGAGGCGTGCTTCAACGGACTTTTTTATCCAGACTAGACCTGCCGAAATGAAGATGGCTTCCAATCGGCATTTTATGACTTGTAGCAGAAGCAGTGGTGTGCGCGAGTGAGCCGCGATGGGATCGAACACCGGGCGGCCAAGATTTCCTCGGTCACCGGACTTTCGACGCTTCTGTCAATTGGGTTCCAACTCATCTCGGTACCCATTTGTCTGAAATATTGGGGGAAAGAAACCTATGGCAGTTGGCTGGCGCTATACGCTGCCTTCATGTTGGTTCGCTCGCTGGATACCGGGTTTGTTTCCTACGTCGGTAATAAACTCAACTACCTTTATCACCAAGATCAAAGCGCCCTGCGTGAGCACCTGGCTTCATCGATCACGGGGATTGCCGTTATTGGTGCGCTTCAGTTGTCGATTGGCGTGGCAGCGATCTTTTTCGATGGCATTGTTTTATTGCTGGGTGTGACCTCGGGTCCTGCGACAGATCATCGATCCAGCTTGGCATTGCTGGTATTGATTGGCACTTGGGCCTTGTCCGGGTCATATCTGGGGATCGTTCATCGACTGATGATACCTACCGGGATGATGTATCAGGCAGCCTGGTGGTCAATGGGGTTTCAGGTCAGTCAATTCACCGGGATTATTCTGGCGGCCATGCTGCATTTCGATATGCTCCAAACCAGCCTGCTATTCGCTTTTCTCCAGCTTTCTATTTACTTGGCATCCGCCATTTATATTCGACAAAAATTGCTGGCCTATTACCCTTGGTGGCGGGGTGGTCGATCGCGCACCGGAATTAAGGACTTGGGTCGCTCGATGTGGCTGACGGCAAGTAATCTCACTCAACAGGGATCGATCAATGGAACGGTCATACTGGTTTCCGCGCTTTCCGGCCCAGCGGCGGTGCCTGTTTTTACTACGGTACGGACTTTGGCCAACCTTTGGACCAACGTCACCAACGTGCTCACCACGCCATTGCTTCCTGAAGTTGTCCGTTATCACGCCACAGGCGAAGGGCGGAAACTGGTGACCGTCAGCGAAGCCTATTGGGTGCTTGTCGGTACCGCCGTGAACCTTGGCGTTCTTATCACGTATCCACTGATTGAGCCCATGTATGGTTACTGGACCGCTCATGCGGTGGCGCTTGATAAGGCGCTACTTTGCCTGCTTCTTGCCAGCATCGTCCTGGCCAATGTTGGCGGTTCAATAAGCTTGTACCTCAACGGAATAAACAGTCTCGCCGTCGTGCTTGCGGCTTCCGTAGTGCGCGGCATCCTAAGCTTGGGTGTAGGCGGATTTCTTTTCTACCATTTCGGGCTTGCTGGCTTCGGTATGGGGATTCTGGGTGGTGAGCTATTGGCCCTACTCGTGATGGGGCGCTACTTTGTGAAGCGTGAGTTGTCTCGACAGGGTGTTAGTCTGCCGGTTCGATCTCTTGCGCCGATCACTGTTAGCACGGCCTCGGTGCTCCTGTTTCTCATGAGTGACGGCTTCGGCTTCCCGCTCGCCCAATACCTCTACCCTGTTGCCTTGCTGGGCGTAGCGGCCGCTGCGCTGTGGGGATGGAGAGGGCTGGAGCCTGGCGTGCGGACGAGGCTCGTGCGCATGTTTGGAAATCGGTTTGTCGGGAAGGGTGACGCATAATGTTGTCCCCTATTTGTCCGCATGATCGTCACGCCCTTTCAGAAAACGAATCCGGTCTTTCCTGTGCAGAATGCGGGCGGCAATACCCTATTCAGGACGGCGTGGTGTGCACACTCGACCACCCCGATGACTTCTACGAAGGGGCTTATGAAAACCAAACGCGTTTTCTGCCGCGTAGTGAGAAGCCATGGCATGCGTGGCCGCTATGGCTAATCAATGGTGGTTATCCGTGGACTGTACGCCATTTTGTCCCACCGGGCGCAACTGTTGTGGAACTCGGCTGTGCAGGAGGAGTGCGGTATTTCGGCCAACGCTATCACATGGTGGGCTGCGATCTCTCGTTTTTGTCGCTCAAGAAAATGGAGTTCTATGAGCGCCGGATTCAAGCTGACGCGGCGGCGTGTATTCCACTGCCGGATAACTCCGTTGATGCGGTGGTGAGTTCGTATTTCTGGGAACATATCCCACCGTCACTAAAACCGCATATCCTCCAGGAATCCCGAAGAATATTAAGGCCGGGTGGAAAGATTGTTTTTCTGTATGACGTCGAAACCGAAAATCCTTTGATTCGTCGCTACAAATACAACAACCACCCGCTATATAACAAGCTCTTTATTGAGGGCGATGGCCATCTTGGGTATCAACGCCCGCTAGAAAACCTGGCACTATTTGAAGAAGCGGGTTTTCGGGTGGTCAAGCATCAGGGCATGGAAAAGACCTGGCTGCAGTCGCCTTCAGCCTACACCAAGCTAGCGCAGTTTGGCACTGTCGGAAACCGTTTGTTCGCATGGGCATCGCGACTGGGCCAACAGCCTTTCTTCTATCCCTATACTGCTTTCATGCGGCTAGTCGATACGCTGATCTGTCCATGGCTGCCTGCTGACTGGGCGAGGATGGATCTGGTCGTTTGCAAAAAGGAAGATGAATGAAGATCCCGGTCATCGGCAAGTTCTACACCGGGGGCTTTGCCCTGCACATTGCGGAAACGCTGGTCGGCCTGGGCCATAGTATGCGCCGTTTCGAACCGGGCTTCCGCTCTGGTCGGATTGCGGCAGGTTCAGGCACCGGCTGCGTGAGGACCAGACTAGTGCGCATGATTGGAGATCGGTTTGTCGGAAAGGGTGTCGCGTGACCTATTTTTTAGAACAACGTATGTTTCCTCTTATCGGGCGTCGAGCGGCCTATCGAATTGGACGGGCGATGTATCAAAAGGCGCGTGGGGACGTTGCTAACAATATGGTGTCAAATGGTGAAATGCTGGTCCAAAATTGTGTCGTCGCTGCCTGGAAAAGCGGCGGTTTGAGCGGACAGCGTTTAGTGGTCTTTGATGTTGGTGCGTATGTTGGTGATTGGTCTTCCGCTTTGTTGAGTCTGCTGACAGACTCAACTATGCGTGAAACGGCTGATCTTTACATGTTTGAGCCAGTTCCTTCAACTTATGAATTGCTAAGGAACCGGCTGGGGACTCAAAACCCTGTTCTGCATTATGAGCCAGTTGCGCTCTCATCGGAGAATGGTGAGAGCGTCATCTATGTTAGTGCCCAGAACGCGGGGACCAATTCTCTGAATTCTAGTTCTCGTGGAGGTGATGAGAAGCGGATTGCGATAGTTAGAGCCACGGTGACTGAGTTTTGTAGAATCCACAATATTGAGAACGTCCACTTAATCAAGTGCGACACAGAAGGCCATGATATGGACGTAATCCTTGGTGCTTTGCCATTGCTTGCCGATGAGAAGATTTACATTCTTCAGTTTGAGTACAACCATCGATGGATTTATGCGAGAAGCTTTCTGAGAGACGCCTTCAATGCCATCGAGAATCTACCTTATAGACTAGCCAAGCTTCAAACTGATCACCTCTTGATATGCAATGAGTGGCACCCTGAACTTGAAAGATTCTTTGAAGGTAATTACGCGCTTGTTCATGTGGCTGCATTGGACTGGTTTCCTACAAAGCGAGTTTCTTGGGACCGTTACAACGCCATGTGCGTTGAACGCAAATGAACATCCTCGTCATCGGCAAGTTCTACACCGAGGGCTTCGCCCTGCACATTGCTGAAACGCTGGACGGCATGGGCCACAATGTGCGCCGTTTCGAACCGGGTTTCCGCTCTGGGAGGATTGGCGGGCGTTTTGGGCACCGGCCGGATCAGGTGCGCGGGGTCATTCAGTCTGCGACGGACAGCCTGCCGTCAGTACGTGCCCAGCGAATGAAGGCACTCTGGCAGGCGGCTGAACAGGGGCCACTTGATGTGGTGATCGTTTGCCACGATTTCCTCTGGCCTGCCGAAGTGGCGGAACTCAAGCGCCGCACCAGCGCCCAGGTGGCGATGTGGTTCCCGGATTCAATGGTCAACTTCGGGCGCGGCTTTTTCATGAACGCACCCTATGACGCTCTGTTCTTCAAGGACCCCTACATCCTCCATGCCTTGGGCGATGTGCTGAAAAGCCCTGTCCATTATTTGCCGGAGTGCTTCAATCCGGAACGTCATTGCTTACCGGAGGAGGCGATCGGTCACGATGCCGCCTATCAATGTGACATCACCACCGCAGGCAATCAGCATTCCTGGCGCGTGGCGTTCTATAAGAACTTGTCGGATTACGACGTCAAGTTATGGGGCAATCCGGCGCCGCTGTGGATGCCAGCGGGCCCAGCGGCTGGGATGCATCAGGGGCGCGGGGTGTACAACCACGACAAGGTCCGTGCCTTTAGAGGTGCGAAGATCGTCGTCAATAACCTTTCATACAGCGAGACTTGGGGGGTGAATGTCCGTAGTTTCGAAGCGGCTGGGGCGGGGGCTTTCCAGATGGTGGATTGGAGACCGGGCTTGGGTCAATTGTTCGAGGATGGCAAGGAGTTGATCTCGTTTCGGAGCATGGCGGACCTGAAGCAGAAGATCGACTACTGGCTGCCTCGCGAAGCGGAGCGGCGCGCCATTGCCGCGGCGGGGATGCGGCGGGCCCATGTCGAACACACTTATGTGCTACGGTTGAGTTTACTACTTGATACCTTGGCTGGAACACAGCATGGCTATCCCACGCCGCAGATTCGCTATGCGGTATAGTCCGAGAATAGTTATATGAATAGCTACGCAAACAGCTCCCATGTACGCCCTCAGTCACGCACCAGAAATGGGATGCTCATCGTCGCAGTGAGGGTGCTGGTCGTATGTTTAGCCTTGCTGATTTCTGCAGTGCTGTCCATAGAATTGATCACAAATTCCCAGGGATTGGCGGCCTATACCTTGCTGCTGCTGGGGTATCTCTATGTCGAGACCAGGAATCTATGGGCGCGTGAGACGCATCTTTTCTGGACTAACCCCGTGGTACTGGCGTCAATATTCACTTTTGTGATCGCCTTTGGCGTCACTAACGTACTCTATTTCTTGCCTGAAGATGTGGTGACTTTGGTGGGGCTAGAGCCGATTGCAACGCCCTGGATGAATCAGTTGATGCTGCTGGTGGTACTAGGTGGCATTTCCATGTGGGTTGGGTACAGCTCCGGCATGGGCCGCAGCACGGGGCGGATGCTGCAGCGGAGCCGTGTGCTGCGCAAATGGATGTCACCATCTTTGCGAATCAATATACCTGCGCTTTACGCCTTCCTCGCGATTAGCCTGATAGCGCGCCTGTTGGCCATCAAACTGGGGGTGTATGGCTATTCCTCCACTTATGACCAGCTAATCGCAGGGGCGAGCTATACGCAGTATTTCAGCATGGCAGAATCGTTAGGACAGCTTGCTTTGGTGGGTGTGGCGCTGCAATGCTTTGCTTCGCCACGCTCCGCTTTCTCGGATCGGCAACTTTTATGGCTTGTGCTGGGCTATGAAGTCGCCTTTGGCTTTCTCTCTGGCTTCAAAAGCGCCGTGGTCATGCCCTTCATCATTGTAGGGATCGTATATTACAGCCAGCGCAATCGCTTCCCGCGGTGGTTGATACCCGTCGTCGTGGTGGCCATCATGGCGAGTTATGCGGTGATTGAGCCTTTCCGAGCTGCCCGTAACGAGGATGCGGGGTTTGTGGGTACAAGCCTTGTCAGTATCCTGACAACGATGACCAGTGCCAACAGTAGTAATGCGGACGATAGTGGGGAACGTGCTTCTACGGGGATAAGCTTTCTTGCTCGGAATAATCTGACTTATGTCGCATCGCTGGGAATTGAGTATGCGGCCAATAACGAATTACCAGCGGGCAGCCCGAAGTTTCTGGGCAATATAATTCTTGCGCCCGCGCATGCCCTTATACCGAGATTCTTATGGAGCGACAAGCCGCTGCAGAATATTGGACTTTGGTACACGAATCGAGTCATGGGGCATGAGTTTTACAGTTCCACGGGCATGAGCCCATTCACCTATCTCAATTTTGCTGGTGGACCTTTGGCAGTGATCTTTGGTTTTCTAACTGTAGGCATCCTTCAACGGGGCCTATTCGACGGGCTACGGAGCTTTGGCGGTGGCGGGTTGATTGTGCTCTTCGGGCTGCTTGGCACATTGGTAATTATCGATAGTGCATTCGATACCTTCTTTATTGGCATCATCAGATTCCTGCCGATTTTGGTTGTCGCGCAATACGTTTTGCTGCAGAGGCCACGTCGATCATGTGCGGAATAGCAGGTTTTATCTCAACACCGCATGCGTCTGAAGCATCAGCACTTGATGCGACTCGGCGAATGGTTACCCGCATGCATACCCGCGGCCCAGACGCGGAGGGTCTGTGGACGAGTGCGGGGGTTGTGCTGGGCCATCGCCGCCTGGCCATTCTTGACCTCGACGCCCGCGCCAACCAGCCGATGGTGTCCATCGACGGCCGCTACACCATCGTCTTCAATGGCGAGATCTACAACTTCCGCGAACTGCGCCGCGAGTTGGAGGCGGAGGGTGTGGCCTTCCGCACCACGTCCGATACTGAAGTCCTGCTCGCGCTGTTCGCCCGCGAAGGCGAGCGCATGTTGCCCCGACTGCGCGGCATGTTCGCCTTCGCCATCTGGGATACACAGTCCCGCGAACTGTTTCTGGCGCGCGATCCCTGCGGCATCAAGCCGCTCTATTACACACGCACGAAGGACGGCCTGCTCTTCGCTTCCCAGGTCAAGGCGTTGCTGGCTTCTGGGCTGGTATCGGCAGAACGGGAACCAGCCGGGTTAGCCGGCTTTTATCTCTGGGGCAGCGTGCCAGAGCCCTGGACCCTGTTCCAGGACGTGTTCGTACTGCCCGCCGGGCACTGGCTGCAGGTGCGCGCCGGGGTGCCGGAGTCGCCGGTGTGCTGGCACGACATTCGCCAGCATTGGCAAGGCGAGGGATGCGGGACGTCGGCCTACGAATTGCAGGAACAGGTGCGGCAGGCAGTGACCGATTCCGTGCGTGCCCATCTGGTGGCCGATGTGCCGGTGAGCGTGTTCTTGTCCGGAGGCATCGATTCGGCGGTGCTGGCCGGTCTGGCCTCCGGGCTGGGCGCGCAGGTCGAGGGCATTACCATCGGTTTCGATGAGTTCGCCGGCCGGCACGAGGATGAGGTGCCCGTGGCCGCGGCCATCGCCGCGCACTATGGCTTGCCGCACTTTGTCCGCCGGGTATCCCGCGCCGAGTTCGAGCAGGACATCCCGTGCATTCTTGACGCCATGGATCAACCCTCCATCGACGGTGTCAACACTTGGTTCGCCAGCAAGGCAGCGGCCGAACGTGGCTACAAGGTGGTACTGTCGGGCGTGGGCGGGGATGAACTCTTTTGTGGCTATTCTTCCTTCCGACAGATCCCACGCACGGCTGTCATTGGGCGGGCGATTGCGGCCATTCCCGGCGCCCGTGCACTGCTGGGAGCGCCTTGTGCCTATCTTGCCAAGAGCCTCGCCAAGCCCAAGCTCGCCTTTGTACCGGCTTTCATGGATTCTGTGGAGGGGGCGTATTTTCTGAGGCGCAGCCTCTTTGTGCCTGATGAACTGCCCGCCTTGATGGGGGCGGACATGGCACGGCAGGGCTTGGCGCGCCTCGGTGGCTCGCCGCCCGGTATGACCCAGGCCGATGCCAGGGATGGCGTCGCCGCCGTTGGCCTGCTGGAATCGACGCATTACCTGCGCAACCAACTGCTGCGTGACAGCGATTGGGCCGGCATGGGGCATTCGCTAGAACTGCGTACCCCGCTGGTGGATGCCGCATTGCTGGAAACATTGGGGCCGTATGTGTCCGGCTTCGCAGGTGGCGCCGGTAAAGCGATGCTGGCGCGCTCGCCGGGGAAACCCTTGCCGGAATCTATCATCAATCGCCCCAAGACGGGTTTCAGCGTGCCGATGGCGAAGTGGTTGTCCGAAGCGGCGGATCAGCGCGCCTGGGGCAACCTGCCCATGCCGGCCGCGTCGGGGACACCTTGGGCGCGGCGTTGGGCCAGGACTGTCGTTGAGAGGATGACGGAATGCGAGTAATCCACGTTGTCCCCGCCATCACCGAAGAAGCGGCCGGGCCGTCCTATTCCGTGCCGCGATTGTGCGAGTCGCTCATCGGTACGGGGGTGGATGTGCAGTTGGCCGCCTTGGACTGGGCGGCTATGCCAGTCCGTTTGCCGTATCTGAAGACCTTTCCCTTGGGGCTTGGGCCCCGTCGCTTGGGCGTGTCGCCGAGTATGCGGCGCTGGCTGAAACAGGAAGTGACGTCGGGCCGAGCAGAGATCATTCACAACCACAGTCTGTGGATGATGCCCAATGTTTATCCGGGTAATTCGGTTCGTGATTCGCGCTGCCGCCTAGTGGTCTCTCCACGCGGCACGCTCTCGGCCCGGGCATTGGGGCTGAACGCACTGCAAAAAAAGATTTTCTGGCATGTCCTGCAAGCGTCGGCGCTGCGCGCGTCAGCCTGCTTCCACGCCACGGCGGAGAGCGAATACGAAGATATTCGTCGGTTCGGCTTCAGGCAACCGGTCTGCATTCTTCCCAACGGCATCGACGTGCCGCCGCTGGAAGAAGCACCAAACAGCGGTCGTCGTCAGTTACTGTTCCTGGGTCGCATCCACCCCATAAAGGGTATCGATAATCTGTTGCATGCCTGGCAGGCGGTGGAAAACAGATTCCCGGACTGGGAGTTGCATATTGCCGGCCCGGACAACGGTGGCTATCTGGCCGAAATGCAGGCGCTGGCGGCGAAATTACGGCTGGAGCGTGTCGTCTTCCATGGCCCGCTGTTTGGCGAGGAAAAGCTGCGCGCGTATCGGGCGGCCAGTCTGTTTGTGTTGCCCACGCATTCGGAGAATTTTGGCATGACGGTGGCGGAAGCCTTGGCGGTGGGAACGCCGGCCATCGTGACCAAGGGCGCGCCGTGGGGCGGGCTGGAGAAACAGGGGGCGGGTTGGTGGATCGACATCGGCGTTGATCCGCTGGTGGCGTGTCTCGAGCAGGCGCTGGCAATACCGCCACCGCATCTCGCGGAAAAGGGCCGGGCCGGGCGCGAGTGGATGCTGCGAGACTATTCCTGGGAACAAATCGGCGCGCAGCTTTCGGTGGTTTATCGTTGGCTGCTCGAAGGCGGCGAGACGCCGCCGTGGGTGAGGTTGGATTGAATTTTCTTAGGAGTTTGACGATATGAGTAAAACGATAGAGTACGCAATGGAAACTCAAGCTCACTTGCAGGCATGCCCTGTTTGTAAATCGCTCCCCCGACGCTGGGCGGTCAAGAAGTATGTGAATGCCACCTATACGATAGATCGGTGTTCGGAATGTGGATACGCATTTGTCAACCCTCGGCCATCAATGAATGATTTGAAAGCGCATTACAGTCATTTCGGGCACGGGGCATCACTCAACACACCGTCTTTAGAGTCGGTAATAGCTGCGGAGGCAGATGATCCGAACTCAACAATAGATGCGATGAGAATGATTGAGAACATCGGGTACTTGATGCAAGACCGGCATAAAATGTCATGGCGTCTGCTTGACGTTGGCTCTGGTTATGGTTTCTTTTCCAAGGAGGCAGTCACCGCAAAGTTTCGGGTTGTCGCAATAGATCTTGCTGAAAACGCGAGAAACATTTCCAGTTCAATCAGCGGCATCGACCCTATTCCGGCTACGTTTGAAGACTTGGAGCTTGACCATGCTTCTATGTCCGTTATCTTAATGAGCCAAGTTCTTGAACATGCTTTGGATGTCGAAGCATGGGTTGCCAAGGCTTGGCAACTATTAGAGCCCGACGGTATTTTGGCCATCGCTCTGCCAAATTTCGGAAGTCTGCAATGCATCATTCTTCGGGAGAATGAACCCTATATTTGCCCACCGGATCATTTGAACTTTTTTACTCCTAGAGCTTTGACTGAGTTGCTTATAATCAATGGCTTCGTAGTCGAAAAAGTTCAGCATATTTCGAGAGTGCCGAAAAGCACCATACAACGGCGCGTGCCTAGGATAGCTGCACCTTTGGTGCTCGCGATTGTAAACACGACGCTGCGGATTGTCGATTTCATGCGTTTTGGCAGTATCATCAACGTATATGCCCGAAAGGTCTCGGTTTGATTACCGTTCCGTTCCGGCGACTTCAGGGGTCTCTAGGCAAAGGTGACGAGGTCATCCTCTTGGCAAAGAGGGAAGCAATGCGCGATAGCGAAGTGCTGCCCGGAACATTGGCCGTCAGCATTCTCACTTACAACGAGGAGGCCAGTATTGCGCAGGCGCTCGATTCCGTCGCCGGCTGGGCCAATGAATTATTCATCCTCGATTCCCTGAGCACGGACCGGACGCTGGAGATTGCACGCCAATATGGCTGCCACATTGCGCAGAACAAGTTTGAGAATTACGCGACGCAGCGGAATTACGCGCTCGATCATCTGCCTATCCGTAGCGAGTGGGTGCTTTTCCTGGATGCCGACGAATGGTTGCCAGAAGCGCTTAAACAGGAGATCTCCACCCTCATCGCTACTTCGCCGGAGGAAAATGGGTTCTACATCAATCGGCGTCTGATTTGGATGGGTCGCTGGATACGTCGTGGCTATTACCCATCCTGGATATTGCGGTTGTTCCGACACGGCAAGGGGCGTTGCGAGGATCGGGCGGTGAACGAACATCTGATCGTGGAAGGCAAGGCCGGACAATTGCGCAACGACTTTATGCATGAGGACAGGAAAGGCGTGACCGACTGGATCGCCAAACATAATGGCTACGCTACTCGCGAGGCGCAAGAACTGCTGAACACGTGGTCCGCGCCGGGCTATCAGGAGATTGACGCCCGCCTGTTCGGCACCCAGGCACAGCGCAAGCGCTGGTTGCGCTACAAGGTCTGGAACCGGCTGCCGCCGTTGATCAGGCCGCTTGTTTATTTTTTCTACAGATACATATGGGCGGGCGGGTTTCTGGATGGCAAAGCGGCATTTGTTTACCATTTCCTCCAGGCTCTGTGGTATCCGCTGTTGATTGACGTGAAGTATCTAGAACTAAGAAAACAGAGCCAGAGTGGAGCTGGGAATTCTTAGCGAAACACGGCGGGTTGAAGGCCTTGCTGGCTTGCGGCGTGTGGTGGCGGGTTCGCGGGACATGGCTCGACGGGTGATCGACCAAGGTTCCCTTCAGTGCGGGATATGGCGGGCGATAGCCACTGTGCTAGGCTGAGCCATGGCCAAAGTCCTCATTCATTCGATGATCTTCTCCCCGGATGGGGTTTCGACCGCCTACCTGATGACAGATCTGGCTCGAGAGCTGAAGCGACTCGGGCACGACATCACCGTGCTCACGACTACGCCTCACTTCAACGTTATCCCCTCAGTTGTCGAGGGGCAGCCCCTTTCCAAGAGACGGGGAAACTGGCTGTTCGCCAGCGAATGCTCGGGGATTCCTGTCTGGCACGTACACATGCCCAAGAAGACGGGCGACGTACGTGCGCGGCTAAAGGATATGGCGGTGTTCCACCTGCTTTCCCTCCTCACCGGGGTGCTCTACCTCGACCACGACTACGACGCCGTCCTTTGTCCGTCGCCGCCGCTGACCATAGGCCTGGTGGGGCGCCTCCTCGGCTTGCTCAATAGATGCCCCTCTATCTACAACATCCAGGAGCTCTACCCGGACTTCGCCATTCAACAAGGCGCCCTGAAGAACGGAACGATGATCTCCTTGCTACGGGCGATCGAGAAAGTAGTGTACCGAAGCAACACCGCACTGGTACCCATCGCGGAGGAATTCGGAGACGTCCTCGCATCGAGAGGAGTGCCGAGGAGCAAGATTTGGCTCATCCCAAACGCCGTGGATGTCGACCTCTACCGCCCGCTGCCGCGTGACAACTTCTGGGCCCAAGAGAATGGGCTAGTGGATGACTTCGTCGTCCTGTACGCCGGGAACATCGGACTAGCCCAGGATTGGGCGCCTTTGATCTACGCCGCCCGCGAGCTGCAGGGGCTCCCCTTGAAGTTCGTAGTCGTTGGCGATGGGGCACGAAAGGGGTGGCTCGAGGAGTCTATTCGGAGAGAGAGCCTGGCGAACGTGACCCTGTTTGAGTACCAGCGCCGAGACCTGACGCCGTACATCAACGCCGGCAGTGACGTGTGCACGATCCTGCTCAGCCGAGAGGGAAGCGCCGCTGGACTTCCCTCTAAGATCTACAGCAACATGGCGAGCGGCCGCGCCACGATTGTCTCCGCCGCGGAAGACTCCCCATTGGCACGTGTGGTCTACGCCGCAGACTGTGGGCGCGTCGTACCTCCGGGGGACCCTGAGGCGTACGCGCGGGCCATCGTCGCCGCCATGGAGGACCGGGAGGCGCTTGCCCAGCAGGGGAGGCACGGGAGAGAGTACGTGGTAAGTCGGTATTCCAAACGCATCATGGCCAAGAAGTACGATCGGCTCCTCCACGCGCTGCTCTCCTCGCGATGAATATCTCTGGCCATGCTCAACAGAGGGCCCTCGAGTGAACGAGCGCATCCTCATCACGGGAGCCAACGGTTTCATCGGCAGCAGGCTGACGCAGTACGCTCTGGATCGCGGACATAGGGTCAAGGTGGTGACACGGAGCGCGGAGGACGTGAGGAAGTTCCCCTGGGGGAAGGATGTGGAGATCTTCCAGGCCGAGGACATCGGGCGCGAGGAGAGGTGGCCTCGCGTCCTCGAAGGTCTTTCCGCGGTGGTGCATCTCGCCGGCAAAGCCCACGTCGCTGAGGAGGGAGACCCCCTCAAGGCTCGGCAGTACTTCGAGGTGAACACGCTGGGTACTGTCCGTCTCGCTTCAGCCGCGGCCCGGGCGGGGATCTCGCGTTTCGTCTTCGTCAGCTCCGTCAAGGTCAACGGTCGCTCCACTCCCCCTGGGCAAGCTTTCTCCGAAGAGGACGCCGTGCATCCGAGCGGCGCGTATGCTCTCTCCAAATGGGAGGCGGAGCGTCGACTGTGGCGGCTGGCGGCGGCAACGGGACTCGAGGTCGTGGTTGTTCGACCGCCCTTGGTCTACGGCCCGGGAGTGAAGGCGAACATGCTCGCGCTTCTCAAAGTGGTGGACAAGGGTCTCCCCTTACCGTTGGCCGGCATTCACAACAAGCGAAGCTATGTCGGCCTCTCCAACCTGACGGATCTTCTGGCCACTTGTGTCGGGCATCCTGCAGCTGCCGGACAGACGTTCCTCGCTGGCGACGGGAGCGACCTTTCGACTCCAGACCTGATCCGGGCGATCTCCAAAGCGCTGCACCGCCCATGCCGGCTGCTGCCCTTCCCGCCCTCTCTTCTGAGGGCGGCCAGTTGCGCGCGACCGAGCGTTGGCACTGCTCTGCTCGACTCGCTCTCGGTCGACGCAGGTAAGGCCCGGCGCACGCTCGCGTGGGCGCCGCCTGTCCCGTTCGAGGTTGGCATGCAGGAGATGGCCGACTGGTACCTCGAGACGGGGAAGGCTTCGTGACACTCGCGGTGCCGTTCGTGGCGGCGCTCGTGCTGAGCGCCCTAACGGTTTGGCTGGCTCGCGGTCTCGCCCATCGGCGGGATTGGCTCGACCGTCCCAACTCGCGCAGCTCTCATGAAGTACCGATACCGCGCCTGGGTGGGATCGGCGTCTGGCTGGCGACCTTGGTGGTCACCGTAGTGGCCGCACTCGCGGGTGAATCCTGGCCCCTCGATGACACCTACCTGTGGCCCGTTCTTCTGGGCGGACTCATCATGGCCGCGACCGGTCTCGCCGATGATCTGCTCCCTCGAGGATTGACGCCGGCGACCAAGTACAGCGGGCAGCTGGCTGCGGCACTGGCAACGATCGTCGCCGCCAAGGGGTTCCTTCCGTCAGCCGCACTGTCCGAAATAGCGGGTTCTACGACTGGAGCACTTCTTGTCGTGGTGCTTGTCGGTAGCTTTCAAGTCCTCTGGCTGACCGCCTACGCCAACTTCGCCAACTTCATGGACGGCAGCGACGGCCTACTGGCCGGCGTCTCGATCATCGGGCTCGCCTCCCTCGCGTTCTTGCTTTCGGGGAACGAGCGTGGGCTCGCTGGATTAGCCTTGGTCGCGGCTGCTGCTACCCTCGGCCTCCTCGCATTCAACCGTCCTCCCGCGGGCATTTTCATGGGAGATAGCGGGAGTCTCTTCCTCGGATATCTTCTAGCCGCTCTCTGTTTGGCCTGGACCGTCGCCGGGGCCGATGCGCTGGGAATCACGCTGCCAGGGCTTGGTCGGGTGTGGCTCCATAAGGTGGGCACGGCGGTCATCCTGATGGCTCCGCTCTGGGTCGACACCGTGACCACACTCTTGATTCGATTCCTGCGGCATCGGCGGCTGATCGAAGCCCATCGCGACCACCTTTACCAGCGAATGCTGCAGGCTGGAAAGAGCCCCGTAACCGTGTGTGTCGCATACTGGACGTACGCTGTCGCCTGCGGGGGAGCCGCCATCCTAACCACGACCAATGGATTGCTCGGCACTATCTCTGGACTCGTACTTGTCGTCGGGGGCATCACTGCGGTAGTCGGTTCTCACCGCATCGGGCTGGCAGTTGAACCCTGATCGGGCGGATCCGCCGGCTACACCTCGAGCTGATTCCCACCGCCACAATGATAGAATCGACCCCGGCACCGGCCAAGCGCCGTGAAGCCATCGGCCACGAAACTGGGGGTCACGTGTTCTCCGGCAAGACGCTCTTCATAACCGGCGGCACGGGCACGTTCGGCAACGCGGTGCTGCGGCGTTTCCTGGCCACGGACATCGCCGAGATCCGGGTCTTCAGCCGGGACGAGAAGAAGCAGCACGACATGCGGCTGCAGTACGCCGATCCGAAGCTCAAGTTCTACATCGGCGATGTGCGCCGGCCAGAGGGCCTGCGGGACGCTTTGGCCGGGGTAGATTTTGTCTTTCACGCGGCGGCGCTGAAGCAGGTGCCCGCCTGCGAGTTCTATCCCATGGAAGCCCTGCTCACCAACGCCGTGGGGGCCGAGAACGTCATGAGCGCGGCTCTGGCCGCCGGGGTGGAGCGGCTGATCGTGCTCTCTACCGACAAGGCGGCCTATCCCATCAACGCCATGGGCATCTCCAAGGCCATGATGGAGAAGCTGGCGGTGGCCAAGGCGCGGGTGGCGGCGCCCCAGGGACTCACCATATGCGCGACGCGCTATGGGAACGTCATGGCCTCACGTGGCTCGGTCATCCCCCTCTTCGCCGAGCAGATCAAGCAGGGCAGGCCGTTGACGGTCACCGATCCGAACATGACCCGCTTCCTGATGTCCATCGAGGATGCGGTGGAATTGGTCGTCTACGCCTTCCAGTGCGGCCAGCCCGGTGATCTCTTCGTGCGCAAGGCCCCGGCGGCCACCATCGAGACCCTGGCGCTGGCCATGAAGAAGCTCTACCAGGCCGACAACCCGGTCAAGATCATCGGCACCCGCCACGGCGAGAAGGTGTACGAGACCCTGCTCACCCGGGAGGAGATGGCCCGGGCCGAGGACCTGGGCGACTACTTCCGGGTGGTGGCCGACAACCGCGATCTGAACTACGACGAGTACTACGTGGAGGGCCGAGCCGATGTCTCGGTGTTGGAGGACTTCCACTCCCACAACGCCCAGCGCCTGGATATAGACCAGATGGCCGAGCTCCTGCTGCAGGTGGACTTCATCCGGCAGGATCTGGGCCTCGAACCCCTGGAGCAGCCGCTCCCGGCGGCGTAGCGCGTGTCTCCCGCCCCTTCGCCTGCCGCCGACGCCGTGCCTCCCACTGCCCTCATGGTCGCCGTCACGGGTTCCGAGGGGTTCATGGGCCGCCACGTGGTCGAGGCTCTGGGTCGCCGCGCCGGGACGCGGGTGCTGGGCGTCGATGTGGGCACGCCGCCCGAAGATCTGCGCAAGGCTCTGCTCGCCTCAGATGCGGTGATCCACCTCGCGGGCGTGAACCGGCCCGAGTCGCCGGAGGAGTTCGAGAGCGGCAACGCTGGCTTCACCGGCGACCTCTGCCGCATGCTCACCGAAGCCGGCCGTGCGCCGTTGGTGGTGTTCACATCGTCCACGCAGGCCGCTCTGGATAACCCCTACGGCCTCAGCAAGCGCCGGGCCGAGGAGGCGCTACGGACGTGGGCGGAAGAGACCAGAGCGCCGGTGGTGGTCTTCCGGCTGTCCAACGCCTTCGGGAAATGGTCGCGCCCCTTCTACAACTCGGCGGTGGCCACCTTCTGCCACCAGGCCGCCCACGGCCTGCCCCTGACCGTCAACGATCCGTCGAGCGGGCTCGACCTAGTGTACATCGACCACGTAGTGGCAGGCCTGGTCCACTGCTTAGACGCGCCCCCGGCTGGCTTCGAGTATCGCGCGGTGGAGCCGGTGTTCCGGACCACGGTGGGAGAGGTGGCCGAGCGCATCGCCGGCTTCCCGCGCACGCGCGAGTCCCTGCTCGTGCCCGATTTCGACGACCCGCTCACGGCGCGCCTCTACGCCACCTACCTCTCCCATCTGGACGGAGCCGATCTCGTCTACCCCCTACGCACCTCGACCGATCCGCGCGGATGCTTGGCCGAGTTCCTGAAACAACCGGGATTCGGCCAGCTCTTCATGTCGCGCACGGCGCCCGGGGTCACCCGGGGCAACCACTACCACCACACCAAGGTGGAGAAGTTCTTGGTCGTGGAGGGTGAGGCGGTCATCCGCTTCCGCGACATGCGCGGCGGGGCGCTCGTGGAGCATCGGGTAGACGGGCGCGAGTTCCGGGTGGTGGACATCCCCCCAGGACTCTCGCACAGCATAGAGAATGCGGGAGTGGGCGAGCTTGTGACGCTCTTCTGGGCCAACGAGGTGTTCGACCCCGAACAGCCCGATACGTATCCGTTCGCGGTACTGGAGGAGGAGCAGAAGTGAAGGTCGCCACCATCGTTGGCACCCGCCCGGAGATCATCCGGCTCTCGCGCGTACTGGCGGCGCTCGACCGCTCCTTCGAGCACGTCCTTATCCACACCGGCCAGAACTACGACTACGAGTTGAATGAGATCTTCTTCGACGACCTGGGCCTGCGCCCGCCCGACCACTACCTGGACGCTGCGGGTGGCACCCCCGCCGAGACCATCGGCCAGGTGATCTCCCGGGTGGACGCGGTTCTCGGGGACATCCGCCCCGACGCGGTGCTCATCTTGGGCGACACGAACAGCTGTCTCGCGGCCATTGCCGCCAAGCGCCGGCGCATCCCCGTGTTCCATATGGAGGCGGGCAACCGCTGCTTCGACGAGCGCGTACCCGAGGAGATCAACCGCAAGATCGTGGACCACATCGCCGACGTCAACCTGCCCTACAGCGACATCTCCCGCGCCTACCTGCTGGCCGAGGGCCTCCCCGCCGACCGCATCATCAAGACCGGCAGCCCGATGTACGAGGTGCTGCATCACTACCGGGCGAAGATCGACGCCTCCGACGTTCTCACGCGGCTCGGCCTCTCCGCGGGTGGGTACTTCCTGGTCAGCTGCCACCGGGAGGAGAACGTGGACTCGCCGCGCTTTTTTCCCCAGCTGGTGGAACTCCTCCGGCGCCTGCCGGCGGAGTACGAACTGCCGGTGATCGTGTCCACGCACCCGCGGACACGGAAGCGCCTGGAGGCGGAAGGGGTCGAGTTCGCCCCCGAGGCGGGCGTCCAACTCCTGAAGCCCCTCGCGTTCACCGACTACGTCCACCTGCAGCTGCACGCGCGGGCCACGCTCTCCGATTCGGGCACCATCACGGAGGAGTCCTCCATCCTTGACTTCCCCGCCCTCAATATCCGCGAGGCCCACGAGCGCCCCGAGGGCATGGAAGAAGGCGCGGTCATGATGACCGGACTGAGCTGGGAGCGCATCTCGGAGGCGCTGGCGGTGCTGGCTCGCGGCCGCCCGGCGGACGGTGCGCGCCTGATGCGCATGGTGCGCGACTACGACGCGCCGATGGTGTCGGAGAAGGTGGTGCGCATCATCCTTTCCTATACGGACTACGTGCGCCGGGTGGTGTGGCGGGAGGAGTGAAGGGGCTGGGGTTGACTCACTCTGAGGGCGGGCGGCCACCCTCACGAGCTTTCTCAGGCTCTCTTGCGGCAGGCGCTCGGTCTGGCTGAACTCGCGGCTCTCCGTTTTCGGCAGCGTACGGCCCTTGTGAGTCAAGCGTTCTGCTCATAGACTTCAATGGCTGTGTCAAACCGATTGTGAGGGCGGTCCCGTATGTCCATGAATATCCTGCTCACCGGTGTGGCCGGGTTCATCGCCAGCCGGGTGGCTTCCATGTTGCTCGACGACGGCCACAGCGTGGTCGGCCTGGACAACATGAACGACGCGTATGATATCCGTCTGAAGGAGTATCGTCTTGCCGCCCTCACTGGGCGCGAGGGTTTCCACTTCCTCCGCGCCGACATCGCGGACAGGGCCGCCGTGCGCGAGGCGTGGACGGCCGGGTTGGCTTACTGCGGGGGGGAGGCGGGGTCGGCCGCGTACCACGGCGTCGTGAACCTCGCCGCTCGTGCCGGCGTGCGTCCGAGCGTGGACGATCCCTGGGTCTACATGGACACCAACGCGGGCGGCAACCTCAACCTGCTCGACCTGTGCCGGGAGTACGGAGTGCGCAAGTACGTCTTGGCCTCCACGTCCAGCCTCTATGGAGTCCACAACCCCCTCCCCTACGCGGAGGAGGCCGATACCAACCGAGCCCTCTCGCCCTACGCCGCGAGCAAGAAGGCCGCGGAGGCCATGTGCTACACGTATCACTACCTCCATGGGATCGACGTGACCGTCTTCCGCTACTTCACCGTCTACGGCCCCGCGGGCCGGCCGGACATGAGCCCTCTTCGGTTCACGCAGTGGATCCACGAGGGACGGCCCGTGCAGATATGCGGCGACGGGCTGCAGTCGCGCGACTTCACCTACGTGGACGACATAGCTAGCGGCACCATCCTCGGCCTGCGACCTCTCGGCTTCGAGGTGATCAACCTGGGAAGCGATCGCCCCGTGGGGCTTGGGGATTTCATTGCCCTGATCGAGGGCGAAGCCAGGCGCGCAGCAGAGCGTGTTTACTCTGCGGCGCACCCTGCGGATGTGCAGGCCACCTGGGCGGATATCTCGAAAGCCGAGCGCCTGCTCGGCTGGAAACCCCAAGTACAGCTTGAGGAGGGTGTCGCGCGGCTGGCTGCTTGGTACCGCGAGAACCGAGAGTGGGCACGGGAGATCGTGACGGACTGATGCCTTTCGCCTCGGCCCGGGGTGAAGCGATAGAATGGTGACCGCGCACTAACCACGGGGTTTAGGTGCAGCGTCCAGAGATCGGGTTCATGACGAATCCCCAGGAGGACCGCTTGCTGAACGACGCCGCCTACCAGGACAAGATCGCGCAGGCCTTGGCCGATGCGGCCGTGCGCTTCCTCGAGGAGCGTGCCCGATGAGTCGGCTTGCGATCATCGGCGCGGGCTACGTAGGCTTGGTGACCGCCGCCTGCATGGCTCAACTCGGGCACGAGGTGATCGGCCTGGACATCGATCCCGAACGCGTACGCCTGCTGAACCAAGGGGGTGTGCCCATCTTCGAACCCGGGCTCGCCGAACTCATCGCCGCCAACCAGGAGCGACTGCGCTTCACCACCGACCCGGCCGAGGCACACGCCACGGGCGAGTTCGTCTTCCTTTGCGTCGACACCCCTCCCACCTACTCGGGCGACGCCGACCTCACGCGTATTTGGCAGGCGATCGAGAGCATGCCTCTCAGCGACGGAGACCGGGTGCTGGTTACCAAGTCGACTGTTCCCGTCGGGACCGGAGCCTCCGTTCAGGCCGAACTGGCCCGACGCGGCTTTGTCCGGCTGGACTACTGCTCGAACCCCGAGTTTCTCCGCGAGGGTACGGCCATCCAAGACTTCATGCACCCCGACCGAGTGGTCGTCGGCTCCAACGAGGCCGCAACGCGCGCGCGGGTAGCCGCCCTATACGGACCGCTCGACACCACCATCGTCGAGACGAACGTGGCGTCGGCAGAGATGATCAAGTACGCATCCAACGCGTTCCTAGCCACGAAGATCAGCTTCATCAACGAGATCGCCAACGTGTGCGAGGCCACCGGCGCCGACGTGCGCACGGTGGCCCACGGGATGGGGTTGGATAAACGCATCGGACCGCACTTCCTGCAGGCCGGGATCGGCTACGGCGGCAGCTGCTTCCCGAAAGACGTATCCGCCCTCAAGCAACTGGCGGGCAACTCCGGGTACCACTTCCAGCTCCTAACCGCCGTGCTCGAGGTCAACGAGCTACAGAAACGCCGCGTGATCGGCAAGTTGAAGCGCCACTTGGGCGATCAGCTGCGCGGTCTGCGTATAGCCCTGCTCGGGCTGGCCTTCAAGCCCAACACCGACGACATCCGGGAGGCCTCAGCGATAGTCCTGGCGAGCCGACTCTTGGCCGAAGGCGCCGAGATCGTGGTCTTCGACCCCGTGGCCATGGAGAACGCCAGGTCGTTGCTGCCCTCGATCATGTACGCCAGCACGGCGGAGGAGGCCCTGGTCGGCGCCGACGCCTGCGTGCTGGTGACCGAGTGGGCCGAGTTTGTGCACCTCGACTGGGCCGGGGCAAAGGACCTCATGCGGCGACCCCTGCTCATCGACGGTAGGAACGCGCTCGACGGCGAGACGCTCGTGGGTCTGGGCTTCACCTACGAAGGGGTCGGGATACCGCAGTAGCGGGCGTGAGAGGGCCGCCCCCCACCAGCACACCCTGGCGAGCGCCTCGTCCACCGCCCGGTGCTACACCTATCACTACCTCCACAAGATCGACGTGACCGTCTTCCGCTACTTCACCGTCTACGGGCCTCGGCGGGTCGGCCAGACATGAGCCTGTTCCGGTTCACGCAATGGATCCACGAGGGACGGCCCGTGCAGGTGTATGGCGACGGGCTGCAGTCCCGCGACTTCACCTACGTGGAAGACATCGCCCGGGGCACCATCCTGGGCCTGCGGCCGCTCGGCTTGGAGGTGATCAATCTGGGCAGCGATCACCCCGCAGGGCTTGACGATGTCATCAGCCTGGTGGAGAAGGAGGCGGGCGGCCCGGCAGAGCGCGTCTACTCTCCGGCGCACCCGGCGGATGTGCCCGCCACGTGGGCGGATATCTCCAAGGCCCGACGCCTCCTCGGCTGGGAGCCCAAGGTGCGGCTAGAGGAGGGTGTCGCGCGCCTGGCTGCTTGGTATCGCGAGAACCAGGAGTGGGCCCGGGAGATCGTGACGGACTGAATATCGGCGGCGGCGGACCGCTCGACGGCCGCACGGTCTACCCACGCGCCACCCGCGGCCCCCACTCCGGCCGCACCACATCACGCGTGTCCACCACCAGCCGCACTCCCCCGTAGAGCGCCGCATTTCGGAACTCCCGGTGCGCCGTCGAGAGCACCAGGCAGTCGTAGGCGGCGAACGCCTCCGCTGAGAGCTCCACCGAGGTCAACCCGAGCTGGTGCCGCCGTGTGTGCGGCATCTGGGGGAAGTAGGGATCACAGTACGCCACGTGGGCCCCCCGCGCCTGCAACAGTTCGATGATCTCGTAGGAAGGTGACTCCCGGTCGTCGTCGATGTCGGGCTTGTAGCTCAGCCCCAGCACCAGCACCTTGGCGCCTTTGAGGCTCTTCCCCTCCTCGTTCAGGGCTTCTTGCACCTTCCCCACCACCCAGCGGGGCATGCGGGTGTTCACCTCACCCGCCAGATCGATGAAGCGGGTCCACTCCCCGTACTCGGCCGCCTTCCAGGAGAGGTAGAAGGGGTCGAGGGGGATGCAGTGACCGCCAAGTCCTGGCCCCGGGTAGAAGGCCTGGTAGCCGAAGGGCTTGGTCGTGGCGGCTTCGATCACCTCGTAGATGTCGATGCCCATGGGGTCGAAGGTCATCTTGAGTTCGTTGACCAGGGCGATGTTCACCGAGCGGTAGATGTTCTCGAGGAGTTTGGCGGCTTCAGCAACCCGGGAGGAGGAGAGCGGCACCACCCGGTCGACGGCGGCCGCGTAGAGGGCGGCGGCCACTTCGGTGCTCTCTGGGTTCACCCCACCCACCAGCTTCGGGATGGTGCGGGTGGAGAAGTCGGGGTTGCCGGGGTCCTCGCGCTCGGGACTGAATGCGAGGAAGAAGTCGGCAGGGGTGCGCAGGCCCCCGGCTTCGAGGAGGGGCTGCACCTCTTCATCGGTGGTGCCGGGGTAGGTGGTGCTCTCCAGCACCACGAGCTGCCCGGGGTGCAGGTGCTGGGCGATCTCGCGCGTGGTGTCGTGCACGAAGGAGAGGTCGGGCTCGCGGTGACGCCCCAGGGGAGTCGGCACGCAGATGAGGGCGGCGTCGCACTGGGCGAGGAGAGAGAAGTCTGACGTTGCCTGGAAGAGGGGGCCGCCTTCGGGGTGTAGGGCGGCGCGGGCCTTGGCCACCCGCTCGGGGCCGATGTGGCGGATGTAGCTCTCGCCGCGGTTCAGGGCCTCGATCTTGACTGCATCCAGGTCGAACCCCACCACCGGGAACCCCGCCTCTGCGAACACCAGGGCGAGGGGCAGCCCCACGTATCCCTGGCCGATGATGCCGATGCGGGCGGTGCGCGCCTCGATGCGCGCGAGGAGGGCGGCGGCGTGGGGGGAGGGGGTGGCGTCGATCTGGTCGTTCACGGGGGGAAGGGTATCAGATGGCGTAGTCGTGGAGGGCGCCTGGAGACGCGGTGGTCGCACATCTGGTTTCGATCGCTCCGGACGAAGAGGTCGTTGGCCGTCGGATCTTGTGGCGTGTGCCCATACGTTTGCCTGGGCTGTTTCACTGCACTTTGCCAAGGTCAGTCTTAGGGTTATTGTGATCCGGCCGTGATTGCGAACGGGGCATCCGAGAGATCGCTGTAGAGCCAACTCCCTACTGCGTTCCGGTACCAGACCAGGATGTCATACCCGGTCGCTACCGGGTGCGCGACCGTCCAGTTGTAGGTGTAAGGGGTCTGTCCGGCCACCGCTGCCTGGGTGGTCAGCAGTGTGAGGCTGCCGCCGGCCTTCTTGAGGTAGACCTGGAAGGTGCCGGAACTCACCGGAGACGGGGCATCCCACTGAACCGGTACCACCACGCCTTGGGCGAACGAGGTCGCGGTGTTCGGGTTGGTGACGGTCGGTTGGCCGGGCGGTGGCCCGATATCGAACGGCACATCCGAGCTATCGAAGTACAGGTAGCTCCCGGCCGCGTTGCGGTACCAGATCAGGATGTTGTATCCGGTCCCCACCGGTTGGGTGATGGTCCAGTTGTAGGTGTAGTCGGTCTGGGCGGCCACGGCGTTTTGCGTCGTCAGGAGGGTCTCGGTGCCGTTCGGGTTGCGTACGTACACGCGGAACGTGCCGGTGTCCACGGGACTGGGAACCGTCCAGGTAACCGGGATGGTGGTCGTGCGAACGAAGGTACCCCCGGTGTCCGGGTTGGTGACGTAGGGTTGTCCCACAAGCACCGGTATGTACGCTACCGTCGAGTTCGTCTCGCCCGCGGCGTTGTTAGGCCACCACGCGGTACCGGTACTTCTTGGCCACCGTGGTGGTGCTATCGGTATAGGTGGTTGCGTTGGCGAGAGCGGTTCCGATCTGGGCCCATGGGCCGATGACCACGCCGGCGTCGTTCACCGGACGCCGCATGATGCGGAAGCCGATCTCGTTCGAGAGGTTACCGAGCGTGGACGGAGCCGCGGCCGGGGTCGGGTCGGTCCACCTGAGACTGATGGTGCCGCCCGCGGTGCCGCCGGCTTGCAAGACCGGCGTTCCAGGCAGCAACGTGCTCACGTTGATCTGGATGGGCCGCATCATGTCCATCTCTTCGTGGCTGAGGATGTGGCAGTGCCACACGTACTCCCACTTGAAGTTGTAGAGCTCGTTTGTTACCGGGGTGGCGAGCGGTAGGCCCGTGTACGGGTCGGTGGGCGAGAAGCCCTCGGTGGAACCGATAGGCGCCGAGGGGTTCAGCGGCCGTATGCTGTCCGGCACGCCGAACGGGATCTTGGGCATGTTGGCCCGCACGGCCACGATAGTGTCCTCGAGTGGGCTGACGCGTATCGTGTCCTTCCAGCCGAGCTCGGTGGGGTCGGGCAGCGTGATGAAGCCGTCCCAGCCCACGCGGTTGATCAGCTGTGCGTCGAACTCGTGGAAGTGCACGGGGTGGGTGTCCACGCCGTTGTGGGTGATCTTCCAGATCTGGGTGCCGTCGGCCGCGACGGGCGAGAGGGCCTCCATCTCCATGTCGATGATCTCGGTGGGCTTGTCGATGTAGCCCTGCAGCACGAAGTTCTGGTTCTGGGCGTTCGTGAGAGGAAGCTCCACACCCATGGCGCCCATCATCCGTCCGTACTCTGGGTCGAACACCTCACCCATCTCGTCCTGGATGGCCTTGGGCTGCATGGGGATGGTGATTGAGTCACCGGCCACCGTCTTGAAGTTCAGCTCGGTGCTGAAGATGTTCGAGAATCCCCAGTACGGCTTGACCAGGTCGAAGAGCGTGTCGTAGGCGGCGTTGTAGGCGGGCTGACCCACGAGGATGGGGTTCTGACCCTTCTTGAACACGCCGTCCACGGCGGGATTGGTAGGAGTGAAGGCTTCCTGCAGGGCCGCCAGGTCGTACGGCGCGTCCGCGGTCGCGGGGGAGCCGGACACTACGATCTGCATGACCGTGCGCGTGTTCGGGGTGAAGCCGACGGGGATCACACCGTAGCCGCCGGTGTCGCACAACGCTCAAAATGCGCATTAATGTACGTATTGACCTCGCCGGCAGAACACCAAGAGCGCAGTCGAGACAGCCGATCTGGTGTTATGATAGACGTGTAATACGCAAGTATCTACGTGTGGGAAGTGCACCATGAACACTAAGCCTTCGGCGACGCTCCGCTTTCTTGAGGGCCACGAAGCGTTCACCCTCGAGGAGTTCATGCGTGCCGTCGACCCGACGGTGTCAGAACGGACCCGTTACACGAACCTCCAGAACGCGGTTACCCGCGGCTGGGCCTATCGAGTGAGGCGCGGACTGTATGCGTCGAATATCGGCGTGTATCGCGATCGTGTGCCCAACGTCTATCTCGTTGCCGCAAAGGTGGCGGAGGACGCCGTGCTCACCCACCACTCGGCTCTCGAAGCGCACGGCGTCGCTCATTCGGCGCTACGAACCGTGTATTTCTCCTCCGGCACGAAGATGCGTGACTTCGAGGTTCGCGGGTATCGGTTCCATCGTGTCGCGAGGCCCCCCGTGCCGGGATCCTCTGCCACGTTGAACGGGTTCGTGACGCGTGTCAGAGTGGGCGAAGCGATCGTGCCGGTGAGCACCAAGGAGCGCACGCTCGTCGACTGTCTTCGCGACCTGCGTCTTGCCGGAGGGCTCGAAGAACTGCTACGCAGCCTCGGCGGGTTCACATCGATGTCGGCCGAGCGAGTTGCGGCCTACGCGCGACTGCTGGGGTCTCCGACGCTCGCCGCCCGCGCCGGCTGGATACTCGAGATGTTCGCCGACAGGTGGCGCGTCGACGCATCCGTGCTCGAGGAGATGCGCTCGTCGGTTGGGAGAGGGACGTATCGGCTCCTTCCCGCCTCCGGCCGGTCGCAACACGAATTCGTCGGGCGCTGGCGTCTCTATGTTCCGGCCGATCTGCCGTATCACGAGTGGACTCAGGGATGACCCGCCCGATTCTCACTCTGCCGATTGGGTTCGCTCCCGATCGAGGCGGGCGCGGTGGGTCGCGTGCCCGGCTGGTTCAGCGACGGGCTCTCAATCGAGGAAGCCCGTAGGAACACCAGGGAAGCCATCCACCAGCGCCTGAGCTGGGCGACCGACTACGGACTGCTCTCGTCCAACCACTGTCGGTTGTATCTGGCGCCTCAGGGGATCACCGTGCTCCAACGGGATACCGCCGCAGTGGCGCAGCGTGGGGGAACCTCTCGGTACGCGTTCACGGGATCGTTTGGCGGCACGTCATGTAACCCTGGTCACTGACAACCAGGCAGGCTTGGCCGGCCGAACCCGGGTCTACGCTTTCCTTGGGAGCAGATGGGGCACTTCACAGGATCCTGTACGCGTCCATGAACTCGCCGGGCGAGAAAGCCGCGACTCCCTGACGCAGCCGCGTAGGGAAGTGGGCGAGATTGCCGGTCACGAGGCATTCCGCTCCGCAGGCGAGAGCCACCTCCAGGAACGGCTCGTCGCTCAGATCCGGCAGATGTTCCGGAAGGGGGGACGAGGCCACGGTGTGGCCGCGATACTCGACAAAGT
>Ga0180009_10001511_pt1 | contig 28392 bp, 17 predicted proteins | sample OS_PC_MetaG_FD_123537 | JGI IMG/M metagenome (GOLD analysis project Ga0180009, IMG submission 123537) | Groundwater microbial communities from the Aspo Hard Rock Laboratory (HRL) deep subsurface site, Sweden - OS_PC_MetaG | ecosystem: Environmental > Aquatic > Deep subsurface > Groundwater... | reverse complement strand
CTTGTCACGCCCACGGGGGCGGCGGTGATCGCCGAGCTGTGTGACGAGTTCGGCGTGGCGCCGTCCATGCGCCTCGTGGGACAGGGCTTTGGGGCGGGCACCCGCGAGATCCCCGGCCGGGCCAATGTGCTCCGGATCCTCGCCGGGGAGCGGCCGTCGCCCAAGACCCGCTGGGTGGAGGGGCTCGCCAATATTGATGACATGAGCCCGGAGTGGGGTGCCTACACCGTGGAGCGGTTGCTCGCCGAGGGGGCCTCGGACGCCTGGCAAGAGCCCATCGTCATGAAGAAGGGGCGCGCGGGCGTGAAGCTTGGCTTTTTGTGTCTCGCTAAGGATGTGGAGCGGATCGCGCGGGTTCTGCTGGCAGAGTCCACCACCATCGGCGTCAGGTATCACGCGGTGGAGCGGGTGGAGTCTCAGCGGACCCGGGTGGAGGTGGAGACTCCCTTCGGGACCGTGGGGATCAAGGTCTCCGGCGACGCGGGGTCACCGCCCAACGTTGCACCCGAGTTCGAGGATTGTCGTCGCGCCGCCGTGGCGCAGAGTGTACCCCTCAAGGATGTCTACCGGGCCGCCTTGGTGGCCTACGATCGCCTCGAATCCGGGGAGGACTCTTGAGCCGCGCGGGCCGGGGTTGTTATTCTGAAAAAAACAAACCGTGGTATCTTAGAATACAAAGAGGGTGATCCCATGCGGCAGCTCGAGACAATCATGGTCCTGGATCTGGGAGCGCCCCATGTCCAGGCCTGTGTCCAGACCTGCGAATCCGCTGGTTTCCTCACCGAAAAGATCGATGATTTTGCGTATCTTGGGCGACTGCAGCCGCACGGCGTGATCCTGCTCCCGTCTTGCGCCCGGGCGGGCTGGGTGGCCGAGCAGATCAGCTCCCATCCACACCTCTGCGAGCTGCCCGTGATTGGCTTTGGCGAGACGCGCCAGGAGGGGCTGGACGACTTTTTCGAGTGGCCTCTCGACGAGGCGGTGCTGCCCTACCGGCTGTCTCGCTGGTTGGCCGAGGGCCGTGCCCGGCAGGTTCGGGTGGAGGCCGTCGCCCTGGTGAACAGGGTGGCGGAAGCGGGCCGGGTCATCGCCGACCGAAACGGCTTGGAGCATAACCTCCGGGAGTTCATGCGCCAGATCGCCGAGATTTTTGGCGCGTCGGCCTGCGCCCTGCTCATGCTGGGAAAAAACGAGCGCGAAGCGTACATCACCGCGAGCACTGAGTTGGGCGAGGGGCTGGTGGTGCCCCTGGACGAGACGGCGGCGGTGGTGCTCAAGCGGCGCATTGAGGAGGGTCAGGCGCTGAAGTTGGACCAAGAGGAGGGGGACTCCCTGCTCGCGCTGGCCATGGAGCGCGACTCTGCGCAGGGCTTGGAGCGGAGCCTGTCCTTTCCGGTTCACGTGGGTGGTGACGCTTCGGGCGCGTTGCTCGTGGCGCTGGCAGATGGCCCTGAGCCAACGGCACTGTACCTGCAGGCCGGGGCGTTGCTCGCCCAGCGTGTGGGCACGGCCCTGCAGGACAGCCTGCTGCTCAAACGCCTCCGGGAGCAGACCGCCCGGGTCAGCCTGGAGCGGGTGGCCGCGGAGCTGCGGACCCGCTCCCTGCGACGTTACCAGGAGTTTTTTGAGAGCTCCCCCGACGGCGTCATCATCTTGAATGACGAGGCCGAAGTGATGCACATCAACCAGGCCGGGGCCATGATGACCGGCTACGCGGCGAGCTACCTGGTGGGGCGCCCGCTGGCGGAGATTGTGGCGGAGCACCACCGGGAGGGGTTGGTGGAGATTGTGCTCAGCGCGGCCCGGGATGTGCCGCTGCGCAATTTTGATCTGCAGCTGCTCACCACGTCCGAGGATCGCATCACGGTCGCAGTCTCGACGTCGTCGCTCAAGCTGGACAAGACCGTCACGGTGTTCACCTTCCGGGACGTCACCGAGGCCCGGGACATCGAGAACGAGCTCCTGAACACCAAGGAATTTTTGGAACGTCTCATCGCTTCGGCGGTGGATGCCATCGTGGCGGCGGATGCGGCCGATGGGACCATCATCCTGTTTAACCAGGGGGCGGAGAACCTCTTCGGGCGGCCCGCTGAGGACACCGTAGGCATCGTCCGCCTGGATGAGCTCTTTCCGGAGGAGGAGTATGAGGACCTGATGCGGCAGCTCCACAGTCCGCACTTCGGGGGCGAGGGCCGCTTGGAGCAGTGTCACAAGCACGCCCGGGACGCGGTGGGGCAGCATGTGCCGGTGAGCATGACCGCGTCCATCATCTCCGAGGAGCAGCGGGAGGTGGCCCTGGTGGCCATCATCACCGACCAACGGGAACAGATCCAGATCCAGGAGCGGTTGGCCATCACCCAGGAGCGGCTGGAAGTGACCGAGAAGCAGGCGCTCATCGCCGAGCTGGCGGGGACCACGGCGCACGAGCTGAACCAACCCCTGACGTCCATCCTGGGTTATGCCGAGCTGCTCACGAGAAAGATGGATCCAGATAGCCCCTACGTGAGCTCGGTGGCGGTGATCATGCAGGAGGCCGAACGCCTCGCGGAGATCGTGCGTAAGATCGGCAAGATCACGAAGTATGAGACCAAGTCCTACGTGGGGGGGACGCAGATCCTCGATCTGGACCGAGCGGCGGAAGAATGAGCGCGGGGCCTTCCAACGGCCCCGGATCCCGCAACCAGCGGTTGATGGTGTCGTTTGCCCGGGCGGTGGGGGAAGCCGTTTCATTCGAACGGTCCGAGGAGTCCGTGGTGCGAGAGCTGGTGGAGCGGTTGGGCAAGGTGCTCGAGCCGCGGTCCGTGGTGATTCAGACCGCCCGTCCCGACAGCCCGCAGATTGTGGCCGCCGAGGCCATGGTTGCGCTCGAGCAGGTGCAGCAGGGCCTCTGTCGACTAGCCGGAAAAAAAAAGACGGCGGCGATGATCTCTGAACGGGGCGTGCGCGTGCGAACCGCCCTGGCCGGAGAGTTGCCTGACATCCTCGGGCTGCCCGGGCGGCTGGAGCGCGCCGTGGCGAACCTGCTCGTCAACGCCTGTCAGGCGGGCGGAAAGCGCAGCACCGCGCGGACGTGGGACAATCGGGACGGCACCATCGGGATCTCCGTGGCTGACAGCGGCGAGGGCATCGGTGAGGAGCGCCTGGCCCAGGTGATGTTTCCCTCTTGCACCGCTCGACCCGATGGACAGTCCATCGGGCTTGGCCTCGCCGTGGTACAGGACGCGGTTGACGTGCACGATGGAACTGTGGATATCGATAGCAGTGAGGGCGAGGGCACCGTGGTGACCATCACCTTGCCGGTGCGCCGCCCGGGGCGCCGTGTGGGGCAGCCCCTGGAGTCGGCTGATGAAGCGTGAACGAATGTTGGAAGAGTTGGAACAGGTCGCCGAGGCCCTGAAGATCAAGGTGATCTACGAGCGACTTACCCCCGAGGCCAGCCCCGGCGGGCTGTGCAAGGTGGGAGGTGAGTACCGCGTGCTTATTGATCGTCATGTCCCCCTGCTGGAGCGGCTCAGTGTCCTGCTCAGCGCCGTATCCCGGTTTCCCACCGAGGAGATCTTCTTGTCGCCCGAGCTGAGAACCGCGGTGATCCGGCGGGCCGGCGAGCTCTTGGCTGCCCAATCCGACACGGAGTAGATCGATGTGTAGAACGCTGTTTTTGGGCCTCATTCTGGGTAGTCTGATGCTAGGCGGAGAGGCGTATGCGGGCCTCACGGCCAAACAGATTGTCGACCGGGCCATGAAGCACAGCTACCTGGGCAAGGACGGTTCCCAGGCCACGGTGCGCATGACCCTCACCAACCAGCGTGGGGCCCGGCGGGTGCGCTCTCTGTTGATCTGGTCCCAACGCCTGGAGAAGCGCACCCGGAGTCTGGTGCGAATCACCGCCCCGGCGGATGTGCGGGGTACCAGCTTTCTGTTCAAGGAAAACGCCAGCGGTCAGGACGACATGTGGCTCTATATTCCGGCCCTCAAGCGCACCCGCCGCATCGTGGGCAAGGCCCGGCAAGGGAGGTTCCTGGGGTCGGATTTCACCTACGCCGACCTCGAGGCCCGGGGGCTCAAGAGCGCCGTCCACAAGCGGCTCGCCGACGCCAAAATCGCCCGCTTCGCCTGCTACGTCATTGAAGCCCGGCCCAAAGCCGGCTCGGGCTCGGCGTACCTTCGCATTGTGGCCTGGATCCGCAAGGACAACTTCGTGGCCATCCGGCTCAAGATGTATGACCAACGGGACAAGCTCATCAAGAAGCTCTTTGTGCGCCGGCTCGGGCGCAACGCCGCGGGGAAACCGGTCATCAAGGAGACCCGCATGGCGAACGTGCAGCAACGCACGTCCACGCTGATGCGGGTGCTGTCCAGCAAATCCCTGGGAGGCGGCGCTTCCGGCCTTTTCACCGTGCGCAACCTCGCCCGGGGACTGTAGGGTTTTCGCGCTTTGATCCGCCCGCGCGTCACGGTTGGGCTGGTCGTGGCGGGCGTGTGGCTCGCCTCCGCGTTGCTGTGCCCGGCGGTGGGAGCGCCCGCGCCAGCCGATGAGGTCATCGAGGACCCCGAGGACGATCTCCGCCCGAGGGTTCGACCCGCCCCCCGTCGCCGCGCCGCGCCCCGTCGCCGCGCCGCGGCCGCCGAAGAGGTCATAGACGACCCTGAAGACAAGCACCGCCCCTCCCCGCAAAAGGGCGCACAACCGAAGCAGGCCACGCCTGGGCCGGCCTTTGTGCCCCGCATCCTGGTGGGAGGCTCCCTCGGGCTCTGGACCGCCTTTGACGTACGCCACGAGGGTCGCCGTCGGGGTGTGGCGGGCGATCAGCGCGCCACGGAGGACGTCTTCGAGATGCTCACCCGCGCGCGATTGAACGTTGAGTCCCGCTTTCGGAAGTGGGCCAAGGTCCGCGTAGAGGCCCGCCTTACCCACTGGGCGTCCTGTGAGCGCCCGGGTTCCGATCAGGTGCTGTGGCTGGGCAACGGCGAGGCCTGGCGGTCCCGGGCCGAGGTGGAGCTGGGGGAGGCGTACGTGGATCTGTACCTGGGTCCGGTGGACCTTCGCCTGGGACAGCAGATCGTCTCGTGGGGCCTCGGGGAGCTCATCAATCCCAACGACGTGGTGAATCCCCGGGACCTGCGGCAGGGGCTGCTGGCCTTCGACGACGATCGCCGGCTGCCCGTGCTCGCCGTGCGCGCGGCGGTCCACTGGCGGTGGCTCAAGGTGGAGGTGGTCTGGCTGCCCTTTTTTAAGGCCCACCGCATGGATCTATACGGTAGCGACTTCGCCCTGCTGGGACCGGGCGCCTCCTCTCGGCTGGCCGAGGCCGAGCACCAGATCGAGCGGCTGCTGGACCCCACCTTGCACCGGTTTGCCCAGCCGCTGCTCCTGCAGACCCGACGCCCGGCGGATGACCTCACGGCCTCCACTGCGGGGTTCCGGTTGTCGACCTCCCGCCGGGGCTGGGACGTGGCGCTGCAGTATTTCTTCGGCTGGGATCTCACTCCGGCGCTGTCGGTGGACGAGCAGGTCTATGGCATGGCCATGGAGGGTCGGCTCTTTATCAACCAGAGCATCAACCTCGCGGCGCTGCTGCCCCTGGTGGAAGGTCGGTCTCTGTACCGCTCCACCTACGAGCACACCCACCAGCTCGGGCTGTCGGTGGGCAAGGCTTTCGAGCACCTGGCGGTGAAGCTGGATGTGTCCTACCAGCCGGACCGGGGCTTCATACGCACCGATCCCGTGGCCGGCCCCTTTGGCAACGACGTGCTGAACCTGCGCGTGGAGCACCACACGCTGCTTTCGGCCCTGTCGGTGGAGTATGCCTGGGGAAGCAAGTTGGTGGCCCAGCTGCAAGGGGTGCACCTGGCGCTGCTGGATCGTAGACGGGCGGACCCTCGCGAGCTGATGGGGTTCCTCCGGGAGGCCCACGCCGCGCTGGTGGTAGGCTATGTGAGGCTGCAGCTGCTCCGGCAGACATTGTTGATCACGGCCGCGGCCGCGGTGGATCTGCTGCACGGCAGCTTCACGCTGGCACCCATGGTGCACTACAAGATCACCGACCAGTGGCGGGTGGGCGTGGGAGCCCTTGTGTTCGAAGGCAAGCCCGACACTCTTTTTGGCGCCTGGACCCGAAACGACCACCTCTGGGCCGACGTGCGCTGGAGCTTCTGAACAGTCCCTGGCCACCCCCCGGCCTTTACGCGGTTCGCGACACCCTCCCTGGCTCGTATCGCCCACTGATACGATGTATTTATAAAGTAGAATGACATTCTGTTGTCAATAGAGCAGTTGCGTGCTATAGAATGTAGCTGCTTTGGACGACACCGTGTATGCTGTTAAAATAATTAACTATTGCTGCCAGTCGTCTGACCGTTTGATTAAGAACTGAGCAACGCTGCATCGCTGTCGTGGTTGACCTGGGCACTTTGGGGGGCCACCGACGACACATTGAAAGAGGGTATTTCATGAGCACTGAGCACCGGACGACCTCCCGGATCCCTGGATTTTACAAGATGTCTGCCGCTGGCAGGCTGCAGGAGCTGTCCCGGGCCGCCAATTGCACCTTGCAGGACGTGAAAGCGCTGATGGGCACCGAAGGCAACGGGCTCAGCCTGGAGGTGGCCGACCGCATGGTGGAGAATGTGGTGGGCGTCTTCGGGCTGCCCATGGGCGTGGGTGTGAATTTGAAGATCAACGGTCGCGATCAGTTGGTGCCCATGGTGGTGGAGGAGCCGTCGGTGGTGGCTGGCCTCAGCCATGGGGCGAAATTTCTGCGCACGGGACGCGGCATCGAGACCGAGACCACGGAGCCGTTGATGATCGGCCAGGTGCAGGTGCTCGACGTGCTCGATATGAAGCGCGCCATTGCGGCCCTGGAGCGCGCGACGCCGGAGCTGTTGGAGGCCGCCAACCGGCTCGATCCCGCTCTGCTGGCGGCGGGTGGCGGCGCCAAAAGCATCGAGACCCGCGTGCTGGAGCCCATGGAGCACGACGATCCCCTCGGGACCATGCTGGTGGTGCACCTGCTGGTCAACGTGTGCGATGCCATGGGCGCCAACGCCATCAACACCATGGTGGAGAAGCTCGCTCCGCGCATCGCCGCGCTGACTGAGGGTCGGGTGCGCTTACGCATTCTGAGCAATCTCGCGGATCGTCGCCTGGTGACGGCGCGCGGCTGCGTTCCCTTTGAGCTGCTGGGCAAAGGCAACGCGCTGCTCGGCCGGGAGATCGCCCACGGCATCGAGGAGGCCTCGGTGCTCGCCGAGCGGGACCCCTATCGGGCGGCCACGCACAACAAGGGCATCATGAATGGCATCGACGCCTTCCTGGTAGCCACGGGGCAGGACTGGCGGGCCGTGGAAGCGGGTGCCCACGCGTACGCCGCCCGCAAGGGACGTTACACAGCGCTGTCCCGCTGGCGGGTCCGCGACGATGGGCTGCGGGGGGAGATCACCCTGCCCATGGCAGTGGGCACCGTGGGTGGCGTCTTGCGAACCCACCCGGCGGTGCAGGCGGCCGTGCACAACGTACTGAAGATCACCACGGCCTCCGAGCTCGGTTGTGTTGCGGCGGCGTGCGGCCTGACCCAGAACCTGGCGGCGCTCCGGGCCCTGGCCACCGAAGGCATTCAGCGGGGCCATATGGGCCTGCACGCCCGCAACGTGGCCGCGTCCGTGGGCGCCGAAGGGACGGAGATCGACCGGCTCGCCAAGGAGCTGACCCATGAGGGGGCGTATGACGCCGCCGCCGCCTCGGCCGCCCTGACCCGCATCCGAAGTCGTCGCCGTTTGCCCGCCGCGTAACCGCGATCCAGCAGTGAGCTTCAAGTCTACCGGTCGTTACACCGCTGCCCCAGGTGGTCCAGGCGCAGGGTGACCTGCTGGGTGCCACCACCCTTTCGGGGCAGCCGGTCCAGCCGCAGCTCGGCCTTCCTCGGAAGGGCTTCCCCGGGGGCCAGCGAGACCTGACCCAGCACGGGCGTGGTGGATTTGGCTCGCCGCATGGAGAGCGCCGGGGCGTCGACGCGATAGTGGATCAGCGCGGCGGTGGTCCCCGGCTTTTTTGGGGGCCCGAGGCGAAAGCGCCGCACGAGGCTCTTGGTCCCAATCGAGAGGCCGTCAGGAGGGAGTCGAAGATCCTCAAACACCCGGGCGCCAGGTTTGGGTGGTCGGGGATGCAGGAAGTTTGCCAGGCCCAGGCCCGTCTGCAGCCACTGGCTCACCAGGCGGTTCTGGAGCCGTTGCCGGGAGATCTTCAGCCCGCCACCGGCCCGGGGTGCCAGATCGGCCTGGACCCGTCCGATGAGGTCGCTGATGCGCAGCCCGGGCTGCAGCAGGTCGTGGTAGCCAAGACGGCGTGGGCGGCGGGTGCGGCGATCCGGGAGCAGGCCTCCGGTGTGGTCCAGGCGCAGCGCGGTCACCTGGCGGCCGCCCAGGGTGATGCGAATTTCGAAGGCGAGCGGCACATAGGTCTGGTGACCTCGGCGTTGGGCCAGCAGGAAAGTATGCTCGTGCTGCACGGCCTCGGGCCCTTTTGGGCGAGCCGCGGGTCGGGGGCTGGATTTCCCAGCGGGGCCCGGTTTTTTTTTCTTGTTCATCCCCCCGGCCGGCGTCGCGGGGGACCCAAACTGGTATTGTATGGAGGTGCGGTAGGCCACGCCGCAGATCCTTGGCGGCGGCGGTGGCGCCACCCGGGCTCCGGGACGGGGCGCGCCAAACACGCGGTTCGAAGGTTGGGCAGCGGTGGAACCGAAGCTACGTGTTGCCGCGCTCCCCGACTTCTTTGGGGCGGGGTCGCGGTGCCGGCGGGCGAGGCCCCACCAGACCACGGCTACGACCGCAGCAGTGGCCGCCACGCCGCCCAGAATCCAAACCCAGCGCGCCGAACCACGCGCCGCGGCGTGCTGGCCCCAAGGGCCCCTCCGGTGGGTGCTTCCGGGACTGCCGGACACCTGATCCCGCGGACGCAGAGTGGTCTTGCGGTGACACTTGGGGCAGACCTTCCCCAGGGTGGTCTCGATGTGACACTGCGTGCAGTAGGAGATCTTGTCAGGGCTGTCTGCTGGCATCTGTCGTTTCTGGCCGGCGTCAATAGGCTTTGGTCACCAGGATCTGCTGGAAGCCCATCACCTCGCCATTTTCCCGGGCCACCACGAGGATCCGGTTTACGCCGGGCCACAGGGGGACGCGTACCCGAAAGGGCAGGACCCGGGTTTTTTTGCCTCGCGGCGCGGCGTTGTAGTAGGCCTTGTGGCGGACCTGCTTGGCGTCGTAGTTGGTGACCTCTACAAAGAGATCCTGCACCTGGTTCTCGTCCGTGGCCGAGCCGGAGATGTCGATGTATTTTGTGGCGGCGTCCACCGCCAGGGGCGCGGCGTTGAGCGTGATCTTCGGCGGTGATATCTCTCCCACCAGGCCCGGCGTCGTGGCGGTCTTTGGGCTCAGCGGCAGCTTCACGTGGCCCTGCAGACTTGCCCGGAGCTTGGTGTCGTAGACCGAGAGCTCGAGCTTGATCACGGGCTTTTTGAAGGTGGGCTCCACCCGGAAGGTCAGGTCCACTTCCCGGGATGCGCCCGGGGAGAGCTTCTTTATGACCTGGCGCCCCTTCTCTACATTTACGCCCCGGCCCGTGAGGTTGCGCAGGGCGACGACGCCTTCGCCGAGCATCCCGGCGCCGGTATTTTTGATTTGCACCCGGAGCCGAATGGTCTCCCCGGGCTCCGGCCGCCCGTCGCCGTTGCCCTTTACGTCGTCGTGCAGCCGGTAGGTGAGGCTGAATTCCGGCCGTGGCTGACCGTGGATGGCCACCTGGGTGCGCAGTCGCTTGGGACCCGAGAGATCGGGCGAAATGAGCACCATCCTTACCGGTTGGATGGAGGAGCGCAGATGCGGCGGGAGCTTCACTTCTACCGCCACCGTGCGGGACTCCCCGGGCTCGATCAAGCCCACGATGAGCTCCCGCTCATGGAAGATGTAGGACGCCGCGTCGGTGCGGCCGTGCAGGCGGTGGATGGGTTGCTTGCCGCGATTTTTTACGGTGAGCCGCAGCGTCACGGTGCTCCCGGCCGTGGCGGGACCCGCCGGCTGCACCTGGATCTTTGCTTCGAGGCTGGACACGTCCACTTTTGTGCCGCCGGGGGGCGGCGCCTTCCAGTTGACCTTGCGGGTGCGCAGGGCGGCGGTGATCTTGTGCTCCTGGGCCCGGGCCCACTCGGCCAGGTAGGTCTTGCCCGCGCGCAGCATCTCGGCCCGGGTGCCGGCGTAGCGTACCAGCAGCAGCCGCGCCAGCTCGATCACCGGCGCCTCCGCCGCGTTGGCCGAGACGTTTGCCTGGTGTTGCACGCTGGCCTTGGTGTCGCTTTGGGGGCTAAGGTAGTCCAGCCGAATCGTGGGGCGGCGGCGCTGTTGGCTGCGGGCGGGTAGCAGATCCTTGCGCTTGGCCCTGCTTCGCGCGTCCACCTCGTAACTGAACATGCGCGTCCAGGTTTTGCGCAGGTGCACCGCGTTGGTGTGGATGTCCGGCTGTACGCCCACGGTCTGGATGGAGAGGCTGCCCGGCGTGAGATATTGGGCCACCGTCATCTTCAAGGCCGAGCCATCGGAGTTGTCAAAAAGCATCTGCACGGTGCCCTTGCCAAAGGTGGTTTCCCCGAGCACCAGCGCGCGCCCCTGGTTCTTGAGGGCGCCCGCGACGATCTCAGCGGCGCTGGCCGAACCGCGGTTTACCAGCACCACCACGGGTTTGCTCCACACCGTGGTGTCGGCCGAAGCCTTGCGCACGCGCAGCACCACGTTACGTGCCGCCTCGGTGATCACGATGTCTCCGGACGACAAGAAGACGTCCGCCACCATCTCGGCCTGTTGGAGCAGCCCCCCGGGGTTGTTCCACATGTCCAGCACGATGCCTTTGACCTGGGCCCGCTTGAGCTTGCGGAGGTGGATTTTCAGCTCGTCAGTGGTGTTGTGAGAGAAGCGATTGAGGCGCACATAGCCCACCCGACCGGGGAGTATTTTTGAGGTGACGCTCTTGATCTCGATCCGAGAACGAATGATGTCGAATCGACGGGGTTCGGGCCACCCCTCCCGGTCCACCCAGAAGGACACCGGGGTGCCCGGTAGCCCCCGCAGGTGGGAAACGGCTTCTGAGAGGGGCATGTTCACCGTGGACTCATCGCCGATCTTGACGATGCGATCGCCGGCCCGGATGCCAGCGCGGGCCGCGGGGGTGTCGTCAATGGGTGAGATGACCGTGAGCTTGCCGTCGCGGATGGAGATCACGATGCCGATGCCCCCGAAGGCGCCCCGGGTGCGGATCTGCATCTCGTCGTAGTCTTTGGGCGGCATGAGCACGGAGTGCGGATCCAGGGTGGAGACGACGCCGTTGACCGCGGCGTACTCCAGCTCCGCCAGCTCTTTGGGGGTGGTGGGACCGTGCTTTTGCACCGTCTGTCGGATGTAGGCCAGGATGGTTTTGAGCTGGACATAGAGCACCGCGACGCTGGACAGTTGGCCCACATCGAAGTGTCGGGATCGCGCGCCCACGCGCACCCGGACCGATCCCGTTTTTGTGTCCCGGGTGATGCGCAGCTCTGCACGCTCGGCCTCAATGAATTCCAGGGCCTTGTCGAACATCTTGGTCGGGTTGATGCGTTCGGGGGCGACATATTTCTCCGCGATGGTGGTCAGGGCCGCGGAGAGCACCTTGAGGGGCGGTGTCTTGCCCCCATCGGAGATCAGGCGGGAGAGTCCCACGGCGCCCGCGCGGCTGGCGAGCAGCCGGTCGTTGCTCAGGCTGTCGCCGGGGCGGTTTTTGTCTTTGGATCGGCGATCCTCGCGGCGCCGGGCACAGGAGGCCACCAGCACCAACGCCACCAGGGCGATTCCCAGCGCTTGGGCGGCGCGCAGGACCGCGGATGATCGAAGGGTGACTGATTGCGAATCCAAGTGTTGCACCATCTACCTTCGTGGGATTTTGGGTCTGGCGGCACTGCCGCTCGCGACAACGCTGCCGCGGCTAGGAAGTATACCATCATCCCAGGGCTGGGCCAGTCCCCGGCCGGGGCGGTTTCGCAGCGCCCGGGCGTTGGATCAGGGCTCGTAGCGGAACGTGAAGCCCACGGCTCCCAGCAGGCCAAAGGGGTTACCCGGAGCTGGAAATTTGTGGCCGTAAACGATGCCCGTTTGCAGGAAGAATCCGTAGCGTGCTGCCCGGGGCACCACCAGGGTCAACGCCGCCAGATGATACAGGGCCGGAGACCAGTGCTCGTCACGGCTCGGCACCATGTAGGCCAGCCGATAGCCTGCTGTGAGGGCCCACCATTTCTGGCCTCCGGCGGTCATCGACACGGTGAGGTCCGGTCCCACGAAGCCGCCGTATTCGCTATGCAAGCCTGGCGTTAGCCCGGCCTCCACCGCCAGCGAGAGCGTGCATCGGTAGAGCCACAAGCCGTAGCCCACGAGCAAACGGCTCGAGACCACGGTCTCCCGGCGGATGCCCAGCTCCGCGTGGAGCTTGGCAGAGTTGTGCCGCGCGCCGCCGGCCAGCTCGGTGCCCACGACCATCCCGGCGATGGGCGAGAAAGTGGCCCTCAGCCCGCCGCCGCCGAAGCCCGAACCTTTGGCGTCGCCGCCCCCGCCTGTGAAAACACTGACGCGGATTTCTCGCTCCACGGGCGGATCGGCCGTGGCGGGAAGGGGCAACGTGGCCGGTGGGGCGGTGCCGGGGCAGGTGGCGGCACCGGGACCGGCGCAGAGCACCAGGACCCAGCCCGACGCCAGAGCCAGGCGTCTGAGGGCTCGCACTACAACCTCTTCGGCATTCGTCCGCCGATGCATCAACTCTGTCTTCTTCGCTCGTCGGTGGTGCGCTGCTGCTTCATCGTCTGTTCCTTCGTTGTACCACAGTTCGGGGCTTCAACCCGTGCGGTCGAGCCGGGTGGGAAGGTCCAGGCCGTGGCAGAGCAGCAGGCCCGAGACCCCGGCGAAGCTGGCGATGAATCCTAGCAGCAGGGCCAGCAGCAGGATCACCGAAAGCGCCACAAAGGCCCCGCCGGCGCTGAGCACTGTGCCCGGGTCGAGCAGCTCCGGCGCGCCCAGGAGGAAGCGCACCGGTGAGGCGGCGAGCAGGTCTCCGAAGCGGGCGCCCAGGATCTTGTGGTTCAGGGAAAAGACCAGCCCAAAGGCGCCGCGCAGCAGCTGGTGGCCCAGCAACCCCAACAGCACGGTGGAGCCCAGGGGCAGGGCAGCACGGGTGACCACCTCGGGCGTCTGGCGGCGCAGTAGCTGCCACACGAACAGAAACACCCGGCCGGGATCCTGTGCGCCCGCGGCGGCCAACCCCGGGTGCAGCAGCAGCGCCAGGAGCATGACCAGGAGGGCGGAGATGGCGCCGGCCGCGGCGAGCACCTGGAGCCATAGGAGCAGGCCGGTGATGGCCACTCCGGTGGGTCCATTCAGACCGGGCAGGGCGCCCAGGAGGGTCAGCAGTCCCAGCAACAGGGCGCCCAGGACGCCCAGCACCACGTAGCGCAGGGCCGACCCGATGGCGCCGTTGCCGTGTTCCAGGAGCATCCGGAGGCTGCGTCCCATGCCCACTGCGGTCCCCTTGAGTCTGACTGCGAGGAGGTTTGCCACCGCCGACGCCGCAATCACCAGGAACCAGGCCACCAGGCCGAGGGCCGGCGCCACAAAGAGCAGCGCCAGGGAGCGCTCCACGCGATGGCCCACCATGATGAGGGCGACGCCCAGTGTCAACCCCACGGCCAGCAGGGCCGCGCAGGGCAACCAGAGGCGTGGTGACCAGGCCACGGTGAGCGCGAGGAGTTGCGCGCGGCCCCCGGTCAGGCGGTCGGCCTGGCGCGTGGGGGGTAGCCTTGCGGCGGCGTCCATGAACGCCCGGAGGGGATCTTCGCCGCCCAGCAGGACGGGCGCGTCTTCGAGCTCCTCCACGTGCCAGCCCGGGTCGCCTTCGGTGGTGGGGCGCAATGCCAGCAGCACACCACATTGTTGACAGCTGGTCTCGCCGCCGCCTTCCTCTTCCAGGATGGGCTGAGGCGTCTGCCAGGTCTCACAACGTGGACAAGAGAACCTCATTTACGTCCGAACACCCGGTGGATGTCCAGGCGACCTCCCCGCTTTGCAAGTGTGACGGGTCACGCCTCGTCGTTGATCGCGAGCACCTTCACCTCGTAGGTGAGCTTCTTGCCGGCAAGCGGGTGCACAGGGCGGACGACGATCTTGTCCTTTTCGACCTTCTCGATGGCGAACTCCACCTCCTGGTCCTGTCGTTTGCCGGTGAAGCGGGCGCCCGCCTTGAGATCGAAGTCCTTGGGGAATTCGGATTTTCTCATATCGATGGTGGGGATATCGACCTCGAAACTGCCCTTCTTTTCGTCGCCTTGACCCATTCCTTCGAGCTGCGTCTCGAGGCCCATGGGAAGGGAGTGCTTTCCGTGGGTGTACACCAGCGGACCCCGCGATTCCGACGATTCGATCACGCCGACTCCCTCCACGGAAATCGAGTACTCCACTTTGACCTGTTTACCGTTCTCGATCTTCATCAGCAGTGTCCTTGGTCTCCGGTGCCGGAGTCAGAATCTACCAGAACGATCCGGGCACTGCAAAGTCTTTGGCCCCCTGGGATCACCCCCCTGTTGTGTGGGTGTCAGGCGAGCCACCACCGGGACGCCTGAGCTTGACCCGCCTGCCAAGATGGGGCATGGTGCCTGCCGAATCGCGGGCCTTTCCGCGGACTGCGCGCGCATCGACTAAGGGTGTCGGAACGGATCCATGAGCAGCGTCAAATGCACCTGTGGCAAGAAGATCGACGACCAGGACGTCTTCACCTACGGCAAAGACCGGCTCTGTAGGGAGTGCTACCTCGGTGAGACGGGGCGCGGCCCCCTCGGCGAGCAGTTTCACGACTGCCCCAAGTGCGGTTATCAAATACACAAGTTCACGGCACTGTGCCCGGAGTGTCACGCTGCGGTGCGGGAAATCGGCAAGGTGGAGAGCGCGGCGCGGGGCACCGCCACCAAAGGCATCGTCTTTGTGGTGGGGATTGTGCTGTTGGCCCTGACGGCCATGGCCACAGGCAACTTTGCCGCCCAGGGGGGCCGCTCCCTCTTTGCGGTGATCCCCTTGGCCATCGCGGCCTTTGCCCTCGGCGTGAACGGTCTGTTCGGGCTGCTGTACTTCCAGTACTTTGTCATCGCCACCATCATCCGGGGCCTCACCGGCTTTGCCCTGGGCGCGGCCAGCTTTGTCCTCTCGGTGGTCCTGTTTCTCGTGCTGGTACCCTGATCGCACCGGCGGGTAATCGGCGCGATCAGAGCGCTCTTTTTGAGTCTTTGGCCAGGGGCCCCTTGGGCCGGAGCTGCAGGTAGCGACGCAGGTGATGGCGGGCGTCCCGGCGTTGGCCGAGCTGTTTGTAGGACTTGCCCAGGTAGTGGTGGGCGAGGGCAAAGTTGGGGTTGGCCTCCACTGCTTTTTTCAGGTAGTCCTTGGCCTGGCTGAACTGCGCCACCTCGTAGGCCGCGATGCCGAGGATCGCCAGGGCCCGGGGGCAGCGCGGCCAGATCTTCAGGGCCTTGTGTGCGCGGTTGCGGGCGACGCTGAAGTTGCCGGCCAGCCAGAAGGCGTGTGCCAGACGGGCGTACACCCGCGCCCGGGCCACGGGGCTGAGCTGGGAGAAGGTCGGGTCGGCCAGGGCGGATCGGAGTTGGCCCTTGGCGGCGTTATAGGAGTCGTCGTCGAGCCACACCAGCGCCATCGCGGATCGCAGCTCAGGCATAGCGCCGTATCGGCGGCTCAGCTCTCGGAACTCCTTCTCGCCCTCCTTGGGAGACATGGCTTTGGCGTAGTACTCCAGCAGCAGCCCGGCGGCCCGGCGGCCGATGGCGCCCTTCTGCTTTGCGGCCGCGGTCAGCTGGGTCCGGGCTCGATAGCGATCTCCGAGGCGTTCGCTCCACCGTTCCAAGGCCAGCCAGCCCCGAAGCAGCCGCCGCATTTCCGGAGCGGGTTTGACCGCCTTGTCCACGGCTTTGGCCGCTTCGGCCAGGCGACCTGATTCCAGCAGCGCCTCGGCGCGCCCCACCAGAGCCTCGGTCAGGCGCGGCTTTTTTTTCAGCGCCTCGTCGAAGGCCTGCAGGGCGTCGTCGAAGCGGCCGAGGATCTGCATCAGCTGCCCCTTGCCCGACAGAATGGAGGGCTCGTGGGGGAAGGCCGCGATGGCGGCCTCAATGGAGGTCTCGGCGAATTTATAGTTGCCCGCGGCGAGGTAGGCGCGCACGAGCTCGGCCCGCAGCTCGGGATCCCGCGCCCGCAGTCGAACCGCCACCTGCAGTCGAATCACCGCGTCGGCGGCCTTGCCCCGGCGAAGCTCCAACCGGGCGGCATCGCGGATCACTTCCACGTTGCGGGGTTCTTGATTGAGCACTTTTTCCAGGGCGCTCAGCGCTTCGTCGAGCCGCCCCTCCTGGGTCAGGAGCTTGGCCCAAGCCACCAGAACGCCCGTGAGGTTCGGATAGTTCTTGCGCAGCTCGATGAGAATTTGTCGCGCCAGCGAAAATTGACTGAGGGCCAGGGCGGAGCGGGCCCGGAGCAGGTTCATCTCCGGGGTTCGGCGTTTTTCGGCCACGGCGTCGAGCTGTGCGAGCACCTCTTTGAACCTGGACTGCTGCAGGGTCGCGTGCGCTTCGATGACGATCGCCGTCAGCCGGCCGGGGTAGCGGCGGCGCACGGTCTGAATCAGTTGGCTGGCGTCTGCGGGCGCCTTCCAACGGACCTGGTGCATCGCGACGGCCTCGGCCAATGCGGGATCACGGAAGCCTCCTCCTGTGAGGACCAGGGCCAGGTGGCGTTGGCGTTCGACATCCTTAGACAGTCTGCCGTAGCCCTCCGCGAGCAGGTAGTGCGCCCAGCGCTTGTGCCGCGGGCTGACCCGTCCCGTGTTGTCAGCCACCAGGGACAGCGCCGGATCCAGACCCCTTGGGGGCAACGCGGTGCGAGTGCGCGCCAGGGCGTGGCGGATGCCCAGGAGCCGAACCCATGGGGTCTGCCGCTTCTTCTCAGGGATGGATTCCAGGAGGCGCCCGACGTCCTTGTGCTGGCCCAGGGCCAACAGGGCGAGGATCTTCGCGTGCAGAATCAGCGTCTTGGCGTGCTGCGCGGTGAGGGCATCCAACAGCCGGAGGCTTTTGTCCGGTGCTCCCAGGTACAAGGCTTCCAGTCCGCGGCCATAGGCGACATAGATGGACTGGGGCCAGCGGGAGGCTCCCTTTTGGGATTCGCTGCGGGTGCGTTCGCGATCACCGCTGGCCAGCGCCACGAGAATGCGCGCCGCGGCGAGCAGGTCGTTGTCCTGGTGGCCGCCCTTGTCGAGCATCTGCTCCGCCCGGTCGGTGGACCCGCCGAACTGCACGGCGGTCACCGCGGCGGCGAAGAGTCGCAGGCTCTTGGCTTCCTTGTGACCGGAGGACTCCTGGAGCACTTTGAGGAGCATTTTGTCGGCGCGTTGCAGGGATTCGAAACTGGCGATCTCCACCTGGGCCCGGGCCTCGGTGAGGTGCTTGTTCACCGTCTGTTTGTGCCGGTCCTTTTGCATCGCCAACACAATGAGGATTACGGTAGCGAGGAGTCCGAGCACGCCGCCACCGACGGCCAGCAGGCGCCAATGGGCGGTTACCCAGTTGCGGCTGGGGTAGCGCGCCGCCGGGGCCGTGTGCTCTCGGGGCGGCTCGGGAAACACGCGCCCGGTGGTGGCAAGGTGCGGCGCTGCCTGCTGCGGCCAGGCTGCAGGGGACGGAGCCGCCAGGGGGGCGCGGCTCGGTTGGGACGCCGGTCCGGGGCTCGGGATCGGGAGCGGCCTCACGGGGGTGATGGGCGTTGCCCGGGGTTGTAGCGGCCGAGGCGGGAGGATGGAGGGCCCTCCCGCAATGCCCGTCGGTGGGGCAGCCGGTGGCGCATCGAAGTGAACGCCCGAGAGCTCCGGCGAGTCGAATGCCGCGGGATCTGGCGGCTGGTGTCCCCGCGGTCCGGGCGGTGGCGGCGCGGACTTGGGCCGGCCCCGGGCGTCCGGGCCGAGCCGTCCCGGGCCGGGTGGAGCGGGCGGCTCCGAGCCAATGGGTCCGGGCCGCCCCGGAGGCGGCGGCCCCGAGCCGGCTCGGGGAGCGAGTTCGGGCAAGGGCGGAATCCGGAAGGGTGACTTGGCCAACGGTGGTGCAGGCGGAGGCGGAGGCTGGCGTTTGGCCAACGATGAGGGGCTGGCTCCGCCGGAGTGGGAGGCCACGTCCGAGTCTTCAGAGACCGTCCGCAGAGGCCGGGTCTCCTCGTCATCATCGGCCGTCCAGGGATCGGATGAGGGTCGAGCTTTGGCCGCGGCAGTGGGCTGTTCGTTGCGGAGCCGCCCCGGCGGTGCGGGGTGGGCGCGGGGCACGGAGGGCTCGGGGCGGGAGAGCTTTGTCTCAACGGTCCCGCCCTCCACCACCACGGATCTTCCCGGTGAGCCCTTGGGTGGCGGGCCGAATCGTCCGGCGCCTGGGCGTTGCTCCGAAGTGGGGCTGCCTCGCCCGAAAAGATCCGAGTCCTGCATCTCTTCGGTGGTAATGCGGGGCGTGGGCACGAGGACCGCTTCCCGGGTGGCGGCCTCGTCGGGGCCGATCCACTTGCGCTCGGCCCAGCGTCTGGCACCGCTGTGGGAGTCCTCTTCGCGTTTGGGCGTCACCGGTTTTTTCCTGGCGGCGGCCGTCGGGACGTTGTCTGGGGAGGGGGAGGCGATCTCGCCGGTGTGAATCGTGGTGTCTCCGACACCTTCGGTGTCGGGGCGGGTAGGGGGGGGGCTGGTCGGTCCGGGGAGCGCGGGCTCCGACTCGGCGCGGGGCTCGGGTGATGTGGCGGCAGCGTCCACCTGGGGCCCGGCGTCGGCGTCCTCCCCCCGTCCATCGGCAGACGGCTGCGGCACCTCGTCCACCCGGGAGATGTCCACCTTGATGTCGGGCGCCGCGGGGCCGCTGGCTCCCACGGCGATCTCCCCGGTGCCGATCTTCACCTCGCCCGCGACCGGGTCCGGGCGCTCCTGGTCGTTGGCGGCCTTGTGGGCCGCCTCCACGGCGCCTCGGGAGGCCTCCCCGTCCGGCGATGCGGGACCGGCAGGCTCGTGCGCGGCGTCCTGGAGCGCCGAGGGGAGCTCCTGGATCTCGGTTTCGTCGCCCACCGCAGGGTCCCCCCTGATGTCGGGGTAGGAGCGCGTGGCGTCACCCATCTCATCCGGGGTTTCCTCGATGCCCACCTCCACCGTCGCATCCAGCTCATCAAGCAGGCGTTTGACCAAGGCGTTGTCTGGATCCAACTCCGCAGCGCGCTGCAGGGTTTCCCGGGCCTGGATATACGCGCCCTTGAAAAAGAGCGCCTCGCCCAACAGAACGGTGGCGGGGGCGGAGTCGTTGCGGAGCTCGAGTGCCGCCCGGGTCTCGGCGATGACCTCGTCGTATCGCGCCAGTGACATCAGGGCCTGGGCGAGCACCAGACGTCCCTCCACGCTGGCCGGGTCCTCCAGGAGGCCGATGCGGCAGACCTTCACCGCCTCCTGAAACTTCCGGGTAGCCAGAAGCTTCCGGCCGCTATGGACAAATTCCTTCACAGGCAATCAATTGGTCCCGGCGCGGTTCCCGAGCCCCATCTGCCAGGCATCAGGGTCGCGCCGGCCCGCGGGGCAGCGGGCGTTGGGGGGGCGCCGCCTGCCGTACTTTCTCGGGAGGCTGGGGTCGCGCCTTCTTGAGCTTCGCTTTCTTTTTTTTCCTTTGTGCTTCCGGAGTGAGATCCACGAATAGCGGGAACTCCCTGCCAGAGGCCTGTAGGATCTTCACGACGAACCACTCTTCCTTGATCTGCTTCCAGTGCTCCACCACTACGCTCTTGCGCACCAGCCCGCGGTTGACGCGGTGCCAGATGTATCGAAACCGCAGCTCGGCGGACTTGTTTTTGACGTTGAGCTTGGTGCGCAGCAGGTTGATCTCGGACACGACGATCTTGTCGTCAGCGCGCTCAGCGTGGTCCAGGTAGGTGTCCCGGATCACGGGACTCAGACGTTTGGAAGCCTGCTGGTACTTTCGCCACCGCACGCCGTCATTGAACTCAAAAGAGGCGAAGGCGAGTGTTTTGCTGAGGCTGTCAGCGCTGGCGGGGCAGCCCATGTTCATCGACATGAGCGCCGCGAGCAAAACGATGCGGCACCCCGGGTCTCTCCGCGGTGGATCGAGCTTCTGCGGACAATTTTTCATGGGCTAACAATATCCCTTCGGGGTTGCCGAGGTCAATGGAACCTGGGGCGAGCGGCCCGCGGTGCCATGGACGCAACGCTTCGTCATGACCGGCGCCGACGGCTCATTCGGCCAGGTCGCGGAAGATGGCGCTGAGCTTTTTCTGCAGCACCTCTTCCTCCTGGTGGGAGATCGCCTCCCCCGCGGTGAACATCTCGAAGAAGAGCAGCTCGTTGAGCCCCGTGTGCAGGTGCTGGAGCTTGTTTTCCACTTCTACCCGGGCGAGGTTTTCGAGCAGCAGGGGCGCGGACAGGGTCCCCTTATCAGACAGGGTGGCGCCGTTGAACAGCGTGGTGAAGCTGGTATCGCCCTGGAAGAAGGAGTCCATGGCTTCCCGGAGGGCGGGCTCGTTGCCCTTGGACTGAATTTCGCCGTAGAACCGCTCGAAGACCGCGTTGTAGGTTTCGATGATGGCCCCGGAGGCGTCAGGTGTGGCCTCGGTCTCCTCGTTGATGGGGAGGCGGGTGATATCCGTGTCCCGGCGCTTTTGCACATATCCCAGCTGCATCAACTTGAAGATCGCTTTGGTGGCCTCAAATTCGCCGATGTGCGTCTCCCGGGCGATTTCGCCCACCGAGTTGCAACCGTCGATGAGGCGGTAGACCTCCTCATTTGTTTCATCGAGCTGGGTGGGGGCGATCTCAGGTCGAATCTCCATGATGGAGTCCTTGCTGGGGATCCGCTCCCGGAAGTAGGACATCTCGTCCATGCGCCGCACGCCTTCGAGCAGCAGGTTCTGGGTGGTGAGGTTGATCTGGGACGGCAGTCGATCCTTGCCGCGGATGGAATAAAAGTAAAAGACCCCCGCCTGGATCAACATCACCGAGTAGAAGATCTCCTCCACCTGGCGGCGGATGATGGTGTACAGGTCGTGGGGAGTGATGATGCCCATATCGATGAGCACGCGCCCGAGTCGCCGCTCTCCGGACTGCTGTTTGAGCGCCTCGCGCAGCTGGTCTCGGGTCACCAACCCAAAACGGTACATGAGCGCGCCCAGGCGATCCTCGGGCACGTTGGAGGTGGCCATGCGGACATCGCCCTCGGTGAAAAATATGGTCTTTTTGACGTCTTCGTTGAGCATCACCAGGGCACCGGTGCGCTTGGTGGTCGACAGGAAGGTGATCATGTCCATGAGCCCACCCATGGCCGAGGCGTTGCCGGTGAACTGCAGGTCCCCGGTATTGGCCGTATCCTTGGATCCTTCTGCGCCCAGCCGGGAGAAGACCAACAGGTTCTCCGCCGTGGGCACCAGCCGCCAGAGCCCGGCGCGCTTGGCCAGCCAGGCTCCGAGCCGAGCATTCATGGGCTTGATGAGGCCGTCGGCCTCGATGATGATTTTGAGATCTCCAGCCATAATCGTCGTACGATTTTAACAGCTATATCCCCCGGTGGCCAAAATCGTACAACAATGTTGGGTTCGGCGGGATCTGAGCGCTTCGGCGGCCCGCGTGCGGTCGGCTGAGGCTGCGCCGGATGCTGTCTGGCGTGCTTTACACGGTCTGGTGCTGGCTCTATCATAAGCGGGCCCGGAAATTTCGGGCCATCGAACCGGCAAAACTCCCGGAGGATCCATGAGCGGACTCTCGCTGATTGACGTCTGGTACCGCAGACTTCCCCGCTACCTCTTTATTGAAGATCGGCTGCGCGACCAGGCGGTGCTCGAGCTGGGCTGTGGGTCGGGCCTGGGTGCCGACTTTTTAATTGAGCAGGGCGCCGGGCGGGTGGTGGGCGTGGACCCGGACGAGCGACAGATCTTAAAGGCCCGCGCCCGGTACAAGCGTCCGAACCTCTCCTTTGAGGTGGCCCAGGGGGCGGAGCTGCCTTTCGCGGACGGTGAGTTTGATTTGGTGCTGATCCCCGAAGGCAGTCTGGCCGTGCGGGACAGTGAGCTGCTCTCGGCGGTCCGGCGGGTGCTGCGCCCTGACGGCGTGTGTCTGTTCGCTGCGCCCAACGGTGATCTCGAGGAGCCGGAACCCGATGGGCTGAGCTACTACGACATGATTGAGTCCCTGGAGACGGTGTTCCCGTCGGTGACCATGGTGGCCCAGACCCCCCTGTTCGCCTTTACCTTCGTGAATTTTTTGGCTTCCGCCGAGGATTTGGAGGTCGGCCTGGACGACACGCTGGCGCAGGACCTGGTGGATGAGGTGGCGTACTACGTGGCCCTTTGCTCTGCCGAGCCCTATTCGCCGGAAATCTTTGCCATCACACAGGTGCCCTTCGCGCCGGTGGCCCGACGGGTGCAGCATCTCCTGGACGGGCAGCCTCCCGAGCAGCTCGAGCTCGGGGAGCTACAGGAGGCATTGGCGGCGGAGCGGGAGGAGCGGATCCGCCTGGACGCCGCTGCCGGCGATCTGGAGCGGGATCTGTTCGAAACGCAGAACATCATGCGCGATCTGCGGGCCCGCCTGGCCCAGGCGGACGAGCAGCAGTCGGCGGTCGAGGGGTGCTTGGAGCCCCTCCAGGACGAGCTCGATGAAGCCTTGCGCGCCGCCGAGGGGCTAAGGGTGTCTGCCGAAGAGCTCGAGCGGGAGCGTGACGGGCTGCGGGATCAGGCCGAACGGTACGCGAGGCGCGCTGAGATCGCCGAGGAAGAGCGCGAAGCGTTGCAACGGGATGCCGGAGCGCTGCAACAGCTGGCCGAGAGTCAATCCGCGGCGCTGTCCGAGATCGAGGAGCTGCGCTCCCGGGCCCAACAAAGCGAGGTGGGTCACGCCGAGGTGTCAGCGCAGTTGGACGAGGAATTGGCGCGGGTGGAGCGGCTGTCGGCCGAGCGCGACGAGGCGACCGAGGCCCTGGAGGCTGCGGAGCGCGAGCGGGTCTCCCTGCGCGTCGCCAAGGAGCAACATCGGCAGCGGGCCGAGGCGCTCGAGGGTGAGCTGGATGGGGTCAGGCAGGAGGCGGAGCAGCGGGGCCAACGAGTCGCCGAGCTGGAGCAGGAGCTGGGGGAAGTGCGGAGCGCGGCTGATCAGGGCGGTCACCGCATTGTGGCGCTGGAGCGGGAGCTGGGCGAAGTCCGAAATCAGGCGGAGGGTGGCGCACACCGCATGGGCGAGCTGGAGCGGGAGCTGGGCGAGGCCCGGGGCGGCGTCGAACAGCTCGGCGAGCGCCTCGGGGAGCTGGAGCGGGAGCTGGGCGAGGCCCACGAGGCCGTGGATCAAAAGAGTCAGCGTATACAGGAGCTGGAGTGGGAGTTGGGCGAGGTCCGCGCCGACGCCGAGGGTCGGGGTCACCGCATGGGTGAGCTGGAGCGGGAGCTGGAAGACGCCCGCGCCGACGCCCAGGCGCGAACGCATCGCATCAGCGAGTTGGAGTGGGAGCTGGGCGAGGTTCGCGCAGACATAGAGGGTCGCGGACACCGCGTCGGCGAGTTGGAGCAGGAGCTGGGCGAAACCCGGGGGACGGTGGAGCAACGGGACCAGCGGATCGGGGAGCTGGAGCGCGTGCTGGACGAGGCCCGGGAAGAGGCTAGCCAACGCAAGCAGCGCACCGGCGAGCTCAAGCGTCAGGTGGAGCTTGGCGAGGCGCTTGGCGCAGAGCTCGGGGAACAAATCGGCGAGCTGGAGCGGGCTCTGGACGACGCTCGTGGCGAGGCCGCCCGGGAGTTGGAGCGGTCTGCCACGCGCATCGAGCAGCTACGGCAGCAGATCACCGAGGCGGAGGCCGCCCTGGGTGCAGCTCAGCAGCAGAGCAGCGGACTCGAGGAGCGGTTCTCTGCGGAGCTGGGCGCGGCGGACGCGCGCACGGCCGAGGTGAACAAAGAGCTCGCCCGGGTGCAGAAGGTGCTCGAGGAGGGGGCGCGTCAGCACGAGGCGGCGCTCGCAGACGCGCAAGGGTTCGCGGAGCAGACCGAAGCGTTGGAGAGTGCGCTGGACGTCTCCCGGGAGGAGGTCCGGTCCCTCCAGGTCGCCCTGCAGCAGGCCCTGCAGGCGACTGCCGCTCGGGAAGAGGCCCTGCGGAACGCCCTGGAACAGGTTTCTGAGGGCGAACAGCAGCTGGTCGAGGCCTCCAACCGGGCCCGGGTGAGCGCCGCGGACCTGGAGCGGGTTGGGCAGCAGCTCCTCGCGGTGGACACAAGACGTGCTGCGCAGGACGGTCAGATCCGGGAGCTCGAGCGGGAGCTGGCGACGGCCCGGGCGGATCGACGCAGCTTGGAGGTCAGACTGGAGCAGGCCCTCATCCGAGCCGACGAGTCGGAGGTGACGGGCGCGGAGTTCCGGACGCGCAAAAAGGACCTCGAGTCCAGGCTCATTGGCGAACTGGAGGAGGCGCGTGCCGCTGCGGTCGAGAGCAGGGAGCAGATCTCCGGTCTGTTTGCCGAGCTGGAGGAGGCGCGTGCCACGGCGGTCCAGAGCAGGGAGCAGATCTCCGGCCTGTCAGCCGAGTTGGAGGTGGCGCAGGCGGCTGCCCGGGATCACGAGAGAACCGCCGACGCCTCTTCCCGGCTGGAGATGTCTCTGCGGGATGCCGAGGTGCGGGCCGCGGCAGCGGAGGAGCAGGTCCAGGGGCTGGTGGTCAGGCTCTCTGAGCAGGAGAATCAGATGTACGGCGTGCAGGACCGTCTGCGGTCGGTGGCTGACGCGCTGGTGGGGAGTGAGGCGGTCCTGGGGGCGGTTCAGGCGCAACTTTCGGTGGAGCAGATCGATCGCGCCGCCCGGGAAAGTCAACTCGGGGTGGCCTCGCAGGAGCTTGATGCCCTGAAGCGCTCGCTGCAGGAGGAAAGGCAGGTCAGGGAGGAGATCGAGCGGTCCCTGGACGTGGTTGAGTCGTCCATGGGTGAGCTCTCGACCGCCGGGGAGCGGGCTGTGCAGGAGCTGGAAACGGCTCGCCGGCAGGCGGCAGACCAGGCGGCGGAGGCGGAGCGGTGGCAAAAGCAGTGCGCCCAGACGCAGCGGGAGTTGGTTGGGGCCTTGGAGCAGGCCGCCGTGGCGGAGAGCGCGCCCCATGCGGAGGAGATGGACAAGACCGTTGGGCAGCTGCGGCTGGAGCTCGAGGCGGTGCGCTCGCAGGGCGCTGCCCTTGGCGCCGAGCGTGCGCGGTTGATGCGCCAGGCGAGTTTGGCCGAGAACGGTCGGGACGCGGTGGCCGAGCGGCTGGAGGCGGCTCAGCGCGCCCACGAGGCGACGGCCGTTGGCATGGAAATGGTGATCGCGCGGCTGGAGTCGGAGCGGGAGCGGGCCGAGGCGTTCGACCGGGAGCTCCGGGAGCTCCGCGAACGTGTTGAGGAGCGGGGCGAGTTTACGGTGAAGGTGACCCGGGAGGCGGCCAAGGAGGCCCAGCGGGCGAGCCAGTATCGTCGCGAGCTTGCCGAGGCTAAGGCCCAGGCGGAGTCCCTGCGATCAGAGTTGGATCGTCGGACCGCTGAGTTACAGTCGGCCCAGCAGGGGCTGGAGGTGGCAGCTGGGGTGGAGCAGGGCGAGGGCGTGGCCGATTGGGATGCCGAGATCCAGCAGGAGAAGCTGCGGACACTGGAGGCGGACCAGGCGCACGTTCAGGCAGAGCTCAAACAGCGCCGGCGGGCGCAGCAGGAACTGGAGGCTCGGTTGCAGCAGCAGGTGGATCGGGTGCAGGAGCTGCTCACCGGTGCGGAGCAACATCGGCTCGAGATGGCTGACCGTGAGATCTCCCTGGCCGAGCAGGCGGCATGGAACGCCGAGCTGGTGGCGGCCCAGGACCAGACCCACCAGGAGCTTGCCTTGGCCCGGCAGGAGTTGGAGCGACGGGAAGCCCGCCTGACGGAGACACGGTTCGAGGCCAAGCAGTTGGCCGCACAGATTGCCCGGCTGGAGGGGTTGGCGAAGCGGCGGGATGCGGAACGGGACGCAGAGCTCGAGGCGCTGCGAGCCGCTTCCGCTACGATTGCGGCGGACATCGCTGAAGGGGAGCGCGCCATGGAGTCAGCGCTCCAGGAGGCGGCGGCCTTCGCACAGCGATTGGAGGACACCAAGCGGGCCCTGGCCGAACGGGAAGACCGGATCGAAGAGCTGCAGGCCCTGTTGGAGCTCGCCAAGGCGGTCAAAAGCCGCGGTGAGGAGCCCAAGAAAAAGCGGTCGACACTCGTGGGTATCGGCCCCGATACAGTGGAGATCCCGACCTTCAAGCGGGAGATCGCGGTTCCAGCGGTGGATCTTGCGGCCTTGCGTGCGGCGCTCGACGAGGTGGGTCAGCTGGAGAAGACCTGCCAGGTGGAAGAGGAGCGCATCGGCGTGTTGGCCACCTCCCTGGAGCGGTTGGGGGCGCGGGCCACGGCCCTGACGGAGCAACTCGGGTCCGAGCGTTTGAAGATGGCGGAGGTGGAGCAGCACCGGGGTGAGCTGGCGCGGCAGGTGGCCCGGATTCCGGAGCTGGAGCTGGAGCTGGATCGGCTGCGAACCCAATCATCGTCGTTTGGCGGGGCCGAGCTCGCGGGACGGGTTGAGGTCGTCGAGCAGTTGCTCCAGGAGCAAAAACGTCGCGCCGAACAGCTGTCTAAGCACAGCGAGGTGCGCATCACAGAGCTCAACAACACCATCGGCGACAAGGACGCGGAGATCCTGCTGCTGCACGCCTCCATGGAGTCCATGCAGCGGCGCGCCGGTCAGCTCGCGGCCAACATCCAAGAGGCTCTGGGGGGCGCGAGCGCGCCCTCGGGCGGGTCCACCCAGGCGCTGCTGGATCGGGTCAAAACAGAGCTGGAAGGTCTCAAACGGTAACCGGTCCCCGAAGCCGACCACGGACACATGAGTAGAGGATCAAACAACGTCACAGTGTCCGCGAGGTTGTTTAGGCGCTGTGGTTGCGTACGGCGACTTCGGGTTTGAGAAAGAGTTGCTGGTCGCGAGTGGGCGCGGGGCGGCGGCGATCTCTGCGGCGGTGTTGTCGCGGATTAGTGGGCGCGGCGCCGGGGGTGCCCCCGGCTTTGGCCGCCTCCCGTCCTGGGAGCAGGCCGAAGCGTCTTCCGTGCCCGAGCACGGCCTGCGTGACCGCGTGCACGACCCGCAGCAGGTACCGTCGCGTCACGACCTGCTTGCCCTCCACCGGGTGATCCAGGAACCCCATCTCCACCAGGACGCCCGGCATCCCGAGGCCGCGAAGCACGTCGAAGCGGGCTTGCTGGAGCCCCCGACTGCGGGTCGCACCCAGGCTGCGTGACAGCTGCGTGACCAGCCTGCGGCCAAAGGCCACAGAGCGCCGTCGCAGCCCCCTGCGCCCGAGATCCGCGAGGGTCGCCGAGAGCGCCAGCCGACGGGGTTGCTGGGTTTGGAGCGCCGCCTCCACGGTGAGGGGGCCCGTGGCCAGCGGTCGGGCCTGCTGCTCCAGTCCCGCCGGAGACAGGACAAACGCTTCAAAGCCCTGCTGCTTGTGGTCCGCCGAGGCGTTGCAGTGCAGGCTCACAAAGAGGTGCCCCCCGGAGCGGTTGGCGCGCCGCACCCGCTCAGACAGGGTGAGGTAGGTGTCGGTGGTGCGGGTCATGACCACCTTGAGTCCAACCTGCTTGCGCAAAGCCTGTTCCAGCGCCTTGGCGGCGCGGAGGGTGATCCGTTTTTCCAGGGCCCCCGTGACCCCGACGGCCCCCTGGGCAGTGCCCCCATGACCGGCGTCGACCACCACGATTACGGTGGGGGGAGCGGCGCGCGCCGACACCGGCACCACGGTGAGCAGCAGAATTGACAATGCGAGCGTGCGGATCATGGATGCCTCTCTGTAGGTACATGTAGGATAGCAGCCTACCAGTAGGACGTCAACTCCTTAGCCCGGATGTATCAGCAGATGCCGAGCGAGTGTGCGGCTGTCTGCTCAGACATCCGGGCTCGTCCTGCCGGCGCGAGGCGCAAGTTGACTCTGTGGAGCTTCGATGGCTACATCGGGCGCATGATTCGCGAAGACCGCACGGAGCCGCTGCCGCTGGTTCTGACCCTGCTGCTGGCCATCCTGGCCGAGCTGGTGGTGCATCGTGTCCTGCTGCAGTTCCTCAAGCCCGAGGTTCTCCAGCCGGAGACGGAGGTGTTCCGGCTCTTCAACGAGGGGATCGGGCCGGTGGTGTTTTTCTTCGCGTCCTTTGTCGCCCTGGCCTGCTGCGCCTGGCTGCTGGTCAACGTGATTCTGGACGACG
>Ga0180009_10001510_pt1 | contig 28394 bp, 25 predicted proteins | sample OS_PC_MetaG_FD_123537 | JGI IMG/M metagenome (GOLD analysis project Ga0180009, IMG submission 123537) | Groundwater microbial communities from the Aspo Hard Rock Laboratory (HRL) deep subsurface site, Sweden - OS_PC_MetaG | ecosystem: Environmental > Aquatic > Deep subsurface > Groundwater... | reverse complement strand
CATCTTCAACAAGAAGAATATATTTTTCAAAATGACCTTTCTCTGTTCTTAGTTCTGTTTTCTCTTGTTTTGTTAATTCTTTTTCAATGACAGGCAGGCTGATTGTAAACCGGGTACCTGAGCCTGATTTTGATTCAACAAGAATACTGCCCTTGTGCTGCTCAATATATTTTTTTACGTTGGCCATGCCATAACCGGTTCCCTTAATGCCGCTGCCATATGAGCTTGTTAAATCCTTGCCTCCTTTTAATGTAAAAGAAGGTTCATAAATACTCTCCAGGTGCTCTTTGGGTATCCCGCACCCGTTATCCTCAATTTCAAAGCAGATAGAATTTTCACGGCTGTATGTTCGAATACTAATTCTTGGATATTCAACCTGGCTTAAGGCATGGATTGAGTTTTGTATCAGATTTACAAGTGCATGCTCGATCATTCCCGGATCGGCAAGCAATTCCGGGACACCCGGGGTTTCTTCCTTTAACAGCTCAATTCCCGTAAGATCCTTTCTCATCAAGTTTAAAACAAGATCAATTTTTTCGCTGATTCTGAAAAACACCTGTTTGGGTTCCTGATCTTTAGCAAAGGCAACCAGATTTTTTGTCAGGTTTTTCCCCCGTACACTCTGCTCAAATATTAATTCCAGTGTTTTTCTTGTTTGAGCATCCTTACAATCGATAAGTGCAAGTTCTGTATTGCCCATTATTATGCCTAAAATATTATTGAAATCATGGGCCATTTTCCCGGCAATCTCCCCTACCATAGCTTGTTTTCCACGTTCTGCCGCAAGTTTCTGGGCTATTAGTTTTTCTTCTTCAGCCTTTTTGCTCTCGGTGATGTCCAAAGCTATCCCTCCCAGTAAAGGAGGGTTGTCTAAACGATTAATTCTGAATTTGTAAGTGCGGTAGATATGGTTTATCCCATGCTTATCAGGTACGGTTTCGACAATCCCCTGAAACCCTTCGTTCATCGTTTTTTTATCGTCTGCAATCATTGCCCTGGCAAGATCTTTTGGAAACAGCTCCAAGGGCGTTTTTCCCATCCAGTCTTTTGCCCCCAGGACATCATTCATATGCTTATTTACAAACAATGTCTTACTTGTCTCGTCTTTTATGAACACGTGCGCAGGAAGAAAATCCATAAATAAAGAAAACAGTTCTTCGCTCTCTCTTAACGCCTCTTCGGCCTTTCGTCTATCTGCCAGCATTTTGTTTGTAGATATTGCTATCTCTCTGAATTCCCCTAATTGAATGTCATCGGGATCAATCGTGGTCGACTCAATACTGGATTTGTCTAAAAAAGATGAAAATGTATCAACTGATTTTTGAATCTGACTTGATATTCGCCTGAACCAGAAATAGATCAAACACAATAATACTGCCAGGATCAATACACTTCTGGCAATTCTTTTTTTTAGTCCGACAATTAATACTGTCTTGTTTCCTGAAATAGTTTTTTCAATCGTATCAAGATAGACGCCGGCTCCAATCGTCCATTCCCATTCAGGAATCCCTTGAACAAATGAAATTTTTGGAGAGGGGGCTTCTGACTTCAACTTGTTCCAGGAATAATAGACAAAACCGCCTTCAGGATTCTCAGCCGTTTTTCTTTGTTCCTGGATAATTTTTACCCCATCAGGATCAGTAAGATTCCAAACACTGCCAGACCCAATGGTAATTTTACCATTGGAAAAAAGAGCCCCCCCTTTATAGGTACTTCCAAAAAAATACCCTTCTGTACCAAATCGTAAATTCACAATGCGATTCAGAGCTTCCTTTTGAATTTGTTCTTTTGCTTTCTCAAGATATTCGCCTGTACCAAAATACCAGTTCAATGGTTTAAAATATTTTACAAAAGATATTTTAGGATACAATACAGATGGATTTTCTCCGGGCATTGGCCAGAAATGCGTAACAAATCCCTCATTCTTTGTTTTGACGATGTCTATTTCATCCTGAATAACAAAATTCCCTTTTGAATCTTGCAGATCGATCAGGTTTTTTCCTTCAAACTCAGGGCTGACAGGATACAATTGGTCAATCCCATCCATTGAACTGGCAAAATAATATCCGCGTCCGCCGTTAAATCGAATGGGTCTTAACGCGTCCTTGATCATCTTTACAATCTCAGGAAGATTTTTTGAATCAGCGTTTTGCCGATATATATTCATTGCTGTATCGTGGGCTTCATAAACGCGTTCTTTAAGTGCCATCTCAAGTTTTTGTTCGGATTGTTTCCGCATATCGTTGATATACGCTACAACTTGAGCCACTTCTTTTTTTAATATCAATTTTTGTGACTGGGTATACTCTGCTCTCAAAGATTCTGATTCATCCTTAAAGCTATCATATTCATCATGGATCCAAATCAAGCACCATAACCCGATGGAAACAAAAACGATAATCAGCATTTTATTGAGGAATTTAGCTTGAATACTTGATTTGCTTTTGAACATATGACATCAAAATCCTTATTGTTGACAATATTAATGCTTTTTTAAGATCTGTTTTGAACTTACTTCTTCAACCTCATCGACCTGCACATGCTCATCCCCTGTTTTGGTCATGGTGCTGATATAGGTCTGGGCAATATTGGCGGAATATAAGACAATCTGTTTCATCAGATCCATTAACTCCAGATGGATCTCCGTGGTTTCAACAGAATCTTCATTTTTCAAAACAATCCGTTTGAGGTGACGTGCCCGGTACTTTGATTCCAGATCAAGATACTTTCTTTCTTTTTGCATGATTCGATTGGCGATTTCAGGATTCGGTTCCTGAAACGCTTGTTTTAAAAGCTTTATCTGTTTTGAGACTTTGCTGTGATAAATGAGCAGTTCTTCTTTGCCTTCAGAAGAAAAATCATATTGAAGTCTTTTTTTCTTGGCAATCAAGGGAATCATATTTCTGTGAATAATATCCCCCATGCTTTCCATATCTTTTACTATGGAAACCATTCCAAAAACCTCTGCTGCTTCTTCTTCGGAAATATTACCCTGGGCAATACTGGTCAGATAGGCAATTATTTTTTCTTCCAGAAAATCGATTTTCTCCTCGCGCAGATTAAGGCCTTCAAAAAGGGTCAGGTCTGGAAATATTTCATCCTGTTTGGGAATTTCCCGGATCAGGTACCGGGCATCCTCATCTTTTCCCACCTGTTTATACAAATGTTCCTCATCAGACATAAAGGGAATAATGATGGCATTGAGCATTCTGCCTAAGAGCTTTGCCATGCGGGACATTTCCGCCCGGGCAAGATCAATTGCCAGTGACGGCGTGCTCAGCATGGACGCTTCGATATAGTGTGTGACGATTTCATGGCTTTTGGATTTTTCTTTTTCAGGAAATATACGATAGATAATTTTTGAAAAAATGTTGATAAATGGAAGAAAAAACAACCCCAGGCTTACATTGAATATGGTATGGGCATTTGCCAGCTGCCGTGCGGTTCCTGAGTCGAATTTTACAGCCAGAGCCCTGATGATCTCAGCAAATTGCGGAATCCAGAAAACAAACAGAAACACGCCCACAACCTTGAACATCACATGGGCGATGGCAACGCGTTTTGCTTCTCTTGAAGCGCCGATTCCTGCAAGGGCTGCTGTAACGCAGGTACCGATATTGGCACCGAAAATCACCGGAATACCGGCTTCCAGGGTGATAAGCCCCTGCTGGGCCAGAACAATGAGCACACCGGTTGTGGCACTGCTGCTCTGAACAATGGCGGTAAAGGCGGCACCGATAAGAATACCCATAAACGGATTTTCCAGATCCCTCATCAGGCTGATAAAAACAGGATAGGTTCTCAGAGGCTTCATGACATCGCTCATCAGTTTCATGCCAAAAAAAAGAATCCCGAATCCCAGAATAATATCTCCGATGGCTTTTACCTTTTCCGTTTTACCCAGCAGTTTTAACAGAAAGCCAATAGCCACCATGAGCAGCGCATAGTCCGTGAGTTTGAATGCAATCATCTGGGCTGTGATGGTGGTGCCGATGTCTGCACCAAGGATTACCCCCATGGACTGGGCAAAGGTCAGAAGACCTGCCTGGACAAAGCTGACCAGCATGACGGTTGTGGCACTGCTGGATTGAATCACCATGGTGACAAACGCACCAACAATTAATGCAATCACCCGGTTTTTGGTCAAAGAGGCAAGGATGGACCGCATTTTATTGCCGGCAGTACTTTTCATGCCATTGCTCATCTTTTCCATGCCGTACAGGAAAAAGGCCAGGCCACCGGCGATACCGATAAACATCTGTGTCCAGGAAAAATTGGGAGCCCCAGCCGTTTCAGCATTTGCAAGGGTAGCGGGCAGAAACCACACCACTGATATTGCGAAAAAAATTTGAATGACAACCTTTACCGATATCATTTTTCGTATCTCGATGTTGACGCGCCTGTCATTGGAAAACCTGCCGTGTGTAACCTTAAATTATATTAAAACCAAAAAACAATTAAGTCCATAGCAATTTTTTTTACCTGTTATTTGTTCTGGAGAAGCATGCCGGTAAGATAGGTGCAGGTAAGGGTCAAACACTCTAGGTCAAGGAATGTCTCTGCATTGTCATGGTAAAGAAAAACCGTTTTTGCAGGCATTCGTTCATCTGTGTCATTAAAATTTAAAATTATCGGAATCCTGTGAAGCGCCCGGAACCGAACACAAAGATCATAGGAATTGGTTTCCATTATGGTTCCGCCCAATTTTGCGCATCGAGAGGTTAATGCTTCAAGACGTCCTGAAAACATGGTTTCAATAATTTTGCCGGTATTGGCACTAAAACTTGAATATAGCGGCCCTGCATTTGAAAACTCCCTGAAGGTCACCAGCTTGTTAGAGCTTTTGGATATTTTTTGGGGACACATTAATACATATCTGCAAAGAACCATTTTAACGGCAATGGTAACTTCTCGCCCTTCAATATCTGTAAAATCGTTCCCGTCAAATGCGATCTGCCGGTTGAAAAATTCAAAAATATAGGATTGATTCCGTTTTTGAATACCCAGAACCTCAGCTTTTTTAGAAAAATCAAAGTCCTTTATTTGGGAGAGATACTCAGTGTATTTTTGATCAAATATTTTTGAATCATCCATATCAAATCACCTGCCTTTTAATGTATTGAGCTTTTCTATCAATGCCTCGTATTCATCTTCATACGCCAGAAGATCCATCATGACCGGGGGTTTGGTGGAGTGAGCAGGAAGACGCGCTTTTGTTTCCCTGATCAGGATTTCAAGGTCATCCATTCTTTTTTTTATGGCATCCATTTCATCCGGCATATCAGTAGTTTACTCCTGCTGGTTTGACAAATTCAGCACTGTAAGAATGGCAGGGAGTGACCCCGTATACCATGCCGCAGACAGGGCATTGAGACTCCATATATTCCATCTGAAACATGGCATCACATTTAGAGCAAAGTATTTCAAGGGGGGCCCCTATCAGACTTTTATTAAACCCCATCATCCTGATTTTGTCTACAATTTGTTTTCCTGACTCAAAAGCGCCTGAACATCCATCGTGCATTTTTATTCCTCCTGTTAATATGATTGTTTAATTCAAATTAACACAAAAAACCGCCCGGATGACTTGATCTGTATCAAGAAACGAAATTATTTTTAAAAATAATAAAACAACATATCAATTTTGTGATGGTGACACTATATAAAAACTGGAATAAGTTGATATGATATAGTATCTTTTTTAAAATTATTTTTCAAATAACATTTATCTTAATGGAGAAATTATATGGATACATATTACACCCCTGAAGACCTGTTAAAATTTGAAGAGATTGGAAAAGATGCACCGGATCTGGCCAAGAAATTTTTTGATTACTATGGTGCTGTTTTTTCAGAAGGTGAGCTTTCCGAAAGGGAAAAATCCCTGATTGCCCTTGCTGTAGCCCATACGATCCAGTGCCCCTATTGTATTGATGCCTACACCAAAGCCTGTCTGGGAAAAGGGTCCAACCTGACAGAAATGACAGAAGCCCTTCATGTGGCAACAGCCATCCGGGGAGGCGCATCTTTAGTGCATGGTGTCCAGATGAGAAATATTGCTGAAAAACTCTCCATGTAACAGGACCCGATTAAATGACAGATATCATCCCATCCTTTTCCCAAACCCTTGAACAGCATGAATTGGTGCTTCAGCGAAAACAGGCACAAATTCTTCAGGTCAATATGGGACGTTTATGCAACCAGACCTGCAAACACTGTCATCTTGCGGCAGGTCCCGACCGAAAAGAGATCATGGATCTTAAAACAATTGACCAGGTCATTGATTACCAGAAAAAATGCGCCTTTAAAGTTGTTGACATTACAGGTGGTGCTCCTGAAATGAATCCAAATCTGATATATTTTATTGAAGCCCTGTCTGATATCACGGGAACAATACTGCTGCGCTCTAATCTCAGTGCTCTGTTTGACTTAAAAGATGATTGCCTGATATCGGTTCTGAAAAAAAATCGGGTCATCATTGTGTCCTCTTTTCCATCACTGAACCAGGCCCAGGCAGATTCCCAGAGGGGAAAAGGTGTTTTTGACAAAAGCATTCAAGCGCTTATCCTCTTGAATCAGCATGGATATGGGCAAGAGGGAACAGGCCTTACCCTGAATCTTGTTTCAAACCCGACCGGTGCGTATCTTCCCTCTTCCCAGAAAGCAACGGAAAAAAGATACCGGCATATCCTGGATGAAAAATGGGGGATTGTTTTTAACAATGCCTATTCATTTGCCAATATGCCCCTTGGCAGGTTTGAGGACTGGCTCAAACGATCCGGCAACTATGATGCCTATATGGCAAACCTGTATAAAAATTTCAATCCCTGCACCATTTCTGAGCTTATGTGCAGAAACCTGATTTCAATTTCCTGGGACGGTTTTTTATTTGATTGCGATTTTAATCTTGCAGCAAATCTTTATAAGGGAAATGAAAAAAAGCATCTTTCTCAGACCAAAACCTGTTCGTTTGTCGACGATAAAATCGCAACAGACAATCACTGTTATGCCTGCGCTGCCGGCAGCGGATTCACATGAGGCGGAACCATTAACGCCTGAGGTCAGGCGTTTTTTTGCTGCACTTTTTTAAAAATTAAAGCAACGCAAGGCAACAAGAGATTTTTTAGGCAATAAAAAATGTTTTAAAATCACTTTCCAACCTGGATATTTCATAGATTAAGCATAGGAAATTAAAAAAGCAAAAATGAAGAAAAAATCAATTGACAACCTTGAAACCTGCATATACATAATCCTTGTTCTGTTCTGGTTTGTCAACGCAAATAAAAATCGAGGAAGAAAAATGAACTTGAAAAAGATAACACTTATGCTGCCTGCTACTCTGATCCCCGGGGGGATATTTGGATTGTTTTCTCCGGCTTTTGCCGCAGGCGTTGAACAAAATGTTTCACAAAGTTTTCTTATCTATTTTGTTTTGGGTATAGTTTGCGGCTGCGGAGCAGCCTTTTTTTTCAGCAAATTAAATGCAAAACGAATTTCACAGCTGACCGATCATGTCAAATCACTCAACAAAGGGGAAAAAAAGCTGACGGATACTTCCGGTATGACTACTTCCTCAAGCATTGGTAAGCTGGCCGGACAGATTGACATCTTCTCAAAAAAAATGGGGGATAAGCTCAAGAGTTTTGAGGGTCATGCCAGCACACTTCTTTGTGCCTCAAAAAATATGCTGACCCTCTCGGAACAAATCCTGGCAAAATGCAATACCACAAAGACCAACACCACCACACTTTCAGATGAAAGCAGCCAGGTGGGAAACAACATGAATTCAGTTGCAGCAGCGGTTGATCAGGCCAATTCAAACATTGACCTAGTTGCTGCAGCATCAGAAGAGATGCACTCTACCATTTTGGAAATCGCCAAAAATATGGACAGCGCCAGGGTCATCACCCAGGAGGCAGTGACACTTTCCAATACCGTGACCCAGAGCATGGACAAGCTGGGTGAAGCTGCAAAACAGATCACCACCATTACCGATGCCATTTCAGATATTTCCGACCAGACCAATCTTTTAGCCTTGAATGCCACCATAGAATCTGCAAGGGCAGGAGAAGCCGGCAAAGGATTTGCCGTTGTGGCCAATGAGATTAAAAGCCTTGCGGCACAAACCTCGGGTGCAACACTGAAAATAAAGGAAATGGTAACAGGAATTTCTTCTCTAACCTTTGATTCAAGCAATCATATCAAAAACATCACAAAGATTATCGACAATATGGACCAGACCGTTAATTCCATTGCCACGGCATTAGAGCAGCAATCTGCCGCCACCAGGGAGATTTCGGGAAATGCCCACCAGGCATCCCAGGGGATCGGTGAAATCAACATGAATATGGTTGACACCTCCAATGAGGTGGGAAATATGACCCATCATATTCAAGATATCACTAAAGATACTGAAGGGATCGGGTTCAGCATCTTTGAATCAAAAATCAATGCCGATGAAACAAAATCCATATCCGACCTTTTAATGCAGTCTGCCAGTGAATTGCAGTCGGATAAACCCCTGTTTGATATCGGCAATGTAAAGCTGGCCCATATGGGGTGGAGGACCACACTTGAAGCTGTTCTTGCAAACCATAAGAAAATGGAACCCGACCAGGTGGTCGCGCATACAGACTGTGCATTCGGCAAATGGTATTTTAACGATGGAAAGATCTTTTCATCCCACAGCCTGTATACTCAGATCGGCGGTTTCCATGAAAGCGTCCACAAACAGGCCATGGAGGTGATTCGAAAACATAATGCCAATGACAAGGCCGGTGCAAAACAGGAAATGGATAAATTTTTGAGTGCAAAAAACAGCATGTTTGAGGCCCTTGACAGGCTCTATTTATTGTAGCTCAAAACGATTTGCCAAAAGAGCAGGCCGGATAGCTGCAGACGTTGCAGTCCTGGCACAACCCGCCATGGGCAAGCCTTGCCATGTCCCTGTTGTCCGGTTTTTCTCCTGCCAGAAGCCGGGGCAGGACAAGGTCAAAGACGGTAATCTCATGGTAAAGGCCGCAGGCCGGGATACCGACAATGGGAATATCTTTTTTGTATGCCAGCTGAAACATGGCACCGGGCAGGACTGCCGCACTGTAGAAAAGCTTATCCACCCCTGCATCCTTGATGGCAAACCGGGTGACATCATCCGGGTCCACTGACATGCCGCCGGTAGTGATGATGATATCCGTATCCTTTGCCAGAAAATCTTTAAGGGTTTTTGAAATCATATCCCGGTCATCCGGGAGAATGATGCTTTCAACGAGTTTTGATCCATAGGCCTGCATCTTTTTTTGGACAATGGGTTCAAACCTGTCCTTGATCAGGCCGTTAAATACTTCACTGCCAGTGACAATCAGTCTTGCTTTGGCTTTTTTAAACGGTCTGACTTCAAATATGGGAGCATTTGATCCTGCAATATCAAGGGCCAGGTCCAGAACCGCCCTGTCAATCACCAGGGGGATGGCACGGGTTCCGGCAAGTTTTGCTTTTCTTTTCACCGGTGTGTTGGTGTGAAGAGAGGCGCACATGACTTCCGGGATCATATTAAATTCAATGAGGCCCTCCACATTGATCTTTAACAGCCCGTCATGGGCAGCCAGAAGTTCAAGCTTTCCTTCCCTTGGCTTATCGGTGTAGACCACCCCGTTTCCGGCAAGCGCCCTGGCAAGTTCCAGGACTGCTTCATCTTCATGAACCGTTGTTTCATCAAGGTCCAGGATATACAGGTGCTGCTTTCCAAGCTTCATCAAATGACAGATATCGGTTTGCTTAACCATGTATCCTTTTGGGAATGCAACGCCCTTGAACTCATCCTTTCTTATTTCAGTAATATCATGGGCAAGGCTTAAGCCGACAGCGTCTTCAACTCTGATTTTTTTATACGCGAAATTGTGTTTGGGCATGAATCCTCCGGGTTTTCAACCCTGTGTACTAATGATGTCCATGGGTTTCTTCATATTTTTTTTCAATCATCAAGGCAGGTTTCAACAATATTGTCACGACAAACATACCAAGGCCCACCACACCAACCGTAATTAACAGTTCAACCGTGCTGGGGGAATAACTGACGATCTCCCCCATGGGAGACGGAACAAGGCCCGGGACAATCAGGCCGATCCCTTTTTCAATCCAGATCCCCACAATGAGCAGAACCAGTGCCGGCATTAAAAATATCTGTCTTTCCTTGAACGGGTTGAACGCCAGGATAAGGGTGCCTAAAACATTGATGGATATGGCCGTCCAGATCCAGGGCACCAGGGAATTGTGTCCTTCCAGTCCGAAAAACAGGTACATGGCAGACTGGCTGTGATGGGTGGGGAAATAAAATTCCTTGAAAATTTCTGAAAACAGCATCAAAAGATTGATGACTGCAGCAGATACGATAATGATCCTCAGCTTGTTGAAAATCTTGTTGTCGATCTTATAATCTGTGGCCGCATTTACCACGTGCAGCACCAGAGAGATGATGGCCGGTCCTGCGGCAAATGCCGAGGCTAAAAACCTGGGTCCCATGAGAGGATTGTTCCAGAACGGCCTTGCCGGAAGCCCCTGGTACAAAAAGGCCGTCACCATGTGGATGGCCACAGCCCATCCAATGGAAATAAAGACAAAGGGTTTGTAATATTTTCCCACAGGTTCTCTGCCCTTATAATGACAATACACAATATACGCCGGAACCAGGGCGTTGAGTGCCAGATATCCGTTCAGTACAAGGATATCCCAGGAGAGCAGTGAAGACGGGAAATTAAGCTGGCCGATGCCGGGAATCAGGTGCCAGAACTGCAAGGGTCTTCCCAGATCAACAAAGACAAAGGACATGCACATGACCAATGCCCCCACGGCCACAACCTCACCGATTATCACCACCTTGTGCAGGTCTTTGTCATTGAAGACATAGGAGGGTAAAATCAGCATGACGGCTGCAGCTGCAACCCCCACAAGAAAGGTGAAGTTGGAAATATAAAATCCCCAGGATACGATATTGGACATATTAGTAGCAGAAAGCCCGAGCTTGAACTGGATAACATAACCGTACACACCGGCCAGCATCAGACACACCAGAATACACAGGTAGATCTGATATCCAATGGAACCTGACAGGTTCCATAAAATGCCATCCTTGACAAATGAAACCAACCCTTTTGAACTTGTATCTTTTTTCATATTGATATCCTTAGGACAGATTAATCGATAAAATACCAGAACTTGGGGTCTGTACCCAGGTCTTCTTTCAGTCGGTAAACCTTTTTATTTTCCAGTACAAACCTGATCTCACTGTCAGGGTCCAAAAGGTTGCCAAAAACCCTGGCGCCGGTTGGACAGGCCTCGACACAGGCTGTCAGTTTGCCCTTTCGGCTTCTCTGAATGCAGAAGGTGCATTTTTCCATCATGCCCCTGACCCGCTGGCGATTGCCCAGATAATGCTGCTGGGTGGCAATCTCTTGTTTCGGGATCTCAGGCTGGTTCCAGTTAAACCGCCGACCCCAGTAAGGGCAGGCGGCCATGCAGTACCGGCATCCGATGCACCAGTCATAATCCACCACCACAATGCCGTCGGGCTCCTTCCAGGTGGCTTTGGTGGGGCACGCTTTTACACAGGGCGGATTCTCGCACTGGAAACACTGGACCCCCATGTAAAAATGACCTTCCCTTGGCACCATGTGAAAATATTTGCCGTCGCCCTGATCCGGCGACATCTGGCCGTGCTCCATCTCGAAAATCCGGATATACTGGGTATTGGATCTGCGATCCAGGTTGTTTTCCTTTACGCAGGCCTTGACGCATTCCATATACCCTTCACACCGGGTGACATTAAAGGCATATCCGTAAAGAACATCTTGACCGGGTCCGGTGGTATCAATTTCAATTGTAATATCCTGTTTGATCCTGGCAAGTTTTTCCAGTCTTGAAACCGTCTCCTGCCTTTCAGCAGGGGTCATCAGGCAATAATGTTTTTTAAAATACTCCTGGAATTCCAGGGCAAAAACTTCAGAGCTTCCCAGAAGGCCTTTTCCTTTACAGCCGGTCGTTACGGCTGCAGTGCCGACAATAGCTGTTGATGCTGCTCCTTTTAGAAAGGCTCTGCGGTTGATTTTTTTTGTTTTATCAGAATCCATGGGATCTTCCTATTTTATTTAAACGGAACAGAATATGTTGCAGGCCATCTTTTATCAAACCTGGGAGAATGCGGGTTATGGCAGGAGGTACAGTTTTTTACCACCCGTTGCCCGGCCCAGTAAGTGACCCGCTTTCCATGGGCACCCCCGATCCAGTCTTTTTTCTGCCTGAAATGACATTGGCCGCACATATCATAGACATGATCCAGATCAATTTTAGATCCCTTGCTGGTCACCAGAGAATCGCGATCCTCCTGGCTGTGACAGGTATTGCAGGCAAGGGGGGCAGCCGTGTCTCCGTGAACCATCTTGATATCGGCATGGGAAATAGCGGCTGCATTCTGGATGGAAACCGTTTTATTATTGTGACACGAACTGCACTTGAACCGCTTTATTTCACTCTTTCGTGCCTCGATAAAAAACGGTCCGCCCTGATAGTCCATGGTTGCCTTAACGATCTGTTTCGGCACAGGGATAATGGTTTCAACCTGTCCGTTTATATCCAGTTTCTGGGAGGCGTCTTTATACCTTGCCGTCACACCCTCCTGGTTTGAAAATACGGTCAACACGGACAAAAAAAGGAGAAGCCCCGGAATCACACAAAACCGGATACTATAAACAAAGAAGTTTTTCATTACTGGGTTTTTCATAGTGTCTCTTCCTTCTTCATCACATTGGATTCCTGGTAAAGAGCACTTTGATTTCCTCGGGCACATGGCATTGTCTGCAATTTCCCCGCATGGGGTGTTCCACTCTTATGGGAACAACGGTTCCCGGACCCACATGGCAGGCAATGCAGTTTTCCCTCATCTGAAGGGCGTGTACAATGGGAGGAGGAGCGCCTGGTAATGCCGATCTGCCTAATTTTGGCGGCCGGACACTGACCCAGTCATTTTCCTTGAAAAGTGTTTCCGTAACCGTCTTCATATGACATTGGCCGCAATAGGTCTGCTGGGGATGGGGGGTTACCGGCGTAAACCGGTTCATGCTTTCCACAAACCCGCCCCGCTCATGACAGGAAATGCAGGTTTGCTCTACCCCCTTTTCAACCACAAGGTCATGGGGAACAAAAGGAGGAGAGCCCGGGTACTGGCGTAACGAATAATAATATTCCAGTGTCCTGGCAGTGGAACTGCCGTCCATATAAGCCGGTGTTGTCCTGTTATAGGTCTGGTACAGCTGCCCGGCATTATGGTCAAAATCTAAAACAGATGGGGGGTTTACCGTTGCAAGTACCTCACCCGTGGTAACGGAAAAGGCCTGGAAAATAATGATTGGCAACGCAATGACACCCATTACGGCAAACAGGAAAAATAATTTGCCCACCTTATAATCTGGTTTTTGATCTGGTTTTCCCATTAGACTTTCTCCAGTTTTACCGCGCATTTTTTATAATCCGGCTGCTTGGATATAGGGCAGAAAGCATCCAGCGTCACCTCGTTGATCAGGTAGCTTTCATCAAAGAACGGCACAAACACCATTCCCATGGGCGGATTTCCCCGGCCGTTGATGCTGGCTTTCATAACAATGGAACCCCTCCTGGAAATTATTTTCACCTTGCTGCCGTTGACAACACCCATATTTTTAGCATCTTCAGGATTGATTTCCACATAGGATTCCGGCATTGCCTTATGGAGGATGGGAATCCTCCGGGTCATGGACCCGGTATGCCAGTGCTCCAGTACCCTGCCGGTATTGAGCCAGAACGGATAATCCCTGTCCGGAGATTCGGCAGGCGGCTCATAGGGGCGAAGCCAGACCCAGGCCCTGTGATCGGGTTTGCCGTAAAAATCCCAGGTATCCCCCTGGCAGGCAGGATCATACTTGCCATTATACCGCCAGCGGGTTTCTTTTCCATCCACAAACGGCCACTGGACCCCGGAGCGCTCTGTTAATTCTTTATAGGAAGCCATGCGGTGTTTCGGACTGTCATGGAATTTTGTATATTCATTCCAGATATCTTCAATATAGGAGTCCTGGCTCCAGGGGAATTGTTTTTCAAACCCCAGGCGCCGTGCCACCTGTATGAGCTGCCAGGTATTGCACATGGCTTCACCCGGTTTCGGCACCAGCTGGGCATTGTGCTGGGTCCGCCTTTCAGAATTGCCGAAAAACCCCTCTCTTTCCACCCACAGGGCGGACGGCAGGATCACATCTGCCACATCAGACGTAGGGGTGGGATAGATTTCAGACACCACGATAAACCGGCCGTCTTTTTTGGCGCCATCCCTATACCGTGTCAGGTTGGGCATGGTGACCATGGGATTGGTGACCTGAATCCACATGAAATTGATGTCCCCCCGGTCCAGGGCCCGGAACATTTCAACGGTATGGTAGGTGGGTTTAGGATCAATATTGCTCTCCGGCACCCCCCAGATCTTAGCCGCCATTTTCCGGTGGTCTTCATTCATGACCACGCCGTGGGGAAGCTTATGGGTCAGGGTCCCGACTTCCCTTACCGTGCCGCAGGCACTGGGCTGGCCGGTGAGAGAGAAAGGACTGTTGCCCGGCGATGAAATCTTGCCGGTCAGAAGATGAATATTATAGACCAGGTTATTGATCCAGGTGCCTCTGGTGTGCTGGTTCATGCCCATGGTCCAGAAAGAGGTCACTTTTTTCTCAGGATCTCCGTACAGGGCTGCCAGGTATTTGATGTCTTCGGCCGACACCCCGGAAATCTTTTCTGCCAGTTCCGGGGTATAGTCTTTTAAAAACGTTTTATAGGCTTCAAAATCAACGGTTTCCGCCTTGTCGGAAAACGCGAAATGATCTTCAGTGCCATACCCGATATTGGTTTTGCCTGTATGGAAGGACACATGGTCCGTTACAAACGCCTGGTTCACCCAATTGTTGTTTATAATCTCATAACAGATGGCATTGGCAATGGCCAGATCCGACTGGGGATTGAAAAGGATGGACTTGTCTGCCGCCAGGCTGGACCGGGTGGATCGGGTGGTCAGATCAATAATCTGCACATGGGTTTTTGATTTCCGGTTGGCCAGCATCCTGGAAAACAGCACGGGATGCATTTCCGCCATATTGTTCCCCCAGGTGATAAAGACATCGGCATTGTCAATGTCTTCATAGCATCCCATGGGTTCGTCCAGGCCAAAGGTGGTCAGGCAGCCGGTGACGGCACTGGCCATGCACAGCCGTGCATTGGCTTCAACATTATTGGTCCCGATACAGCCCTTGAAAAATTTTGAAGCCGCATACCCGTCCGGGATTGACCATTGGCCCGAGCCATAGATGGCCACGGAATCCTTGCCGGTTTTTTCAATGGCGGATTTCATCTGGGCGGCCACAATGTCAAGGGCCTCTTCAATGGGTGTGGCAACCATTTTGCCGTCTTTTCGGACATAGGCCGTGGTAAACCGGTCCTTACCATATAAAATCTGAATGGAATGATACCCCTTGACACAGCACAGGCCTTTATTAACAGAACAGTTGGGGTCGCCTTTTACAGCCACGGCCCTTTCCCCTGAAACGCCTACAAGAAGTCCGCAACCGGTTCCGCAGAACCGGCAGGGGGTTTTGCTCCATAAAATGGAATCCGCAGGAAGGTCGGTTGGTTTCCAGCTTGCAAAACTGATTCCCGGAAACATGGTTGCTGCAGCCACGGCCGCACTCTTCAAGGCCATGGCCCTAATAAAATCTCTTCTGGTAATCGTCATATACCGCTCCTTAATAGTTGGTAATGTATATATTTTTACAAATCCGTATGTCCAAAGGTCATGCTCAATGACTGAAGAGACTTTAAGTCCTTGATGGTATCGATCAGGGTCTTGCTGGTCTCTTCATCCGGCGTATCAGTCAAAAGAATCAGGACCTCCCGGTTTTCTGAGGGTTTTACCTCGCAATACTGCATTTCTGAAAGGTCTTTGATCAATTGGTCTTTCATGCTCTTCTCCGGGTAAGCCAGAAAACTGAAAATCGGCATGGTGTCTCCTTATATAAGGTCTTATTTTCGTCTTTCCCCTGAAGATTTGTTTTTAAATAGATCTCATCCTCGGGTACCACAAAATAGCAGTTGAAGCAAAACAAATACTCGCTGAAACTTGCCTCATCAGGGGTGGCAAGGATAACTATATAAAATTAAAGAATAAATTCATCTGTAAAAAACCTTACGATTTTGTTACACCTTTGTTACAAAAAAATATAAGCCTTTTCAAATCCTTACAGGCATTACTTCTTTATAGTAAGTCTTGCCTGCGCAGGCATGACAAAGGGCTTTTTCGTCGCAAAGGACTTCTTTTTTATCCCTGATAATGACGCCGCAACTGTTGCAGCAGGTTTTATAATCTGCAGGGCCGGGCATATCAGATGCACTGATATGGACCGTAACCTGTTTAACTTCGAACAGCTCACAAAGGGGCATGATTTTATACGCTTCAAGCTGCTGGTCATGGGGGTCTTCAACATGAGGGGCATACAGGGCTGCGGTTTTGCGGGAGCTTTCCGTTGATACAATCCTAAAGGCTTTGTGGGTTTCAAGATTGACAAACGTTGCTGCCATGATGCCGTAATCCTTGAATTTAAGGGATCGTCTGCCAAGCTTTACACCGGTGACATAGGAAATGGCATCTGTTGCGCACCGGTCAATTTCAACATACACAATAATCTTTTTGATATCCCGGGTTTCTTTTGGATTCTCAAGACCGATCAGGTCAAGACCCAGCAGGGCCATGCGCACACCGACAACCTGACCGGGGCAAAGGTGTCCGTGCTCTTGAGCAGACCCTTTAAGAAGTGTTTCAAAGTCCATCATTTTATTATTGTCCGTCTTTATCCAGTACCTCATTGGCCCAGTTCAAAGCAGCAATCATGTTGGGGAATCCGGTTGTGGACAGTGCCAGAAGAATGGCATGGCGGATTGCTTCTTTTGTGGAACCGGTATCAAGCGCCTTGCGGGTATGGGACATGACAGCTCCCCTGGAGTTACTGCCCACAGCAATCCCCAGCTTTATCAGATTCTGGGTGTTTTCATCCAAAGGTCCTGATTCTCTTACCTTGGTTCCAAGTTCCTTATACAGGTTGAAAATTTGGGGGAACTCAGATGAAAAATCTTTATATTTGTTTGGAAGATACATGGCATGCCTCTTATTTAAGAATTTGAATCTGTAAAAATTGTGATGCATAACGATACACTAATTTTATGTGAAAAACAAAAAATAAAAAATATCCTGGTTTGCAATCGTTCATGTACTTGAGATACCATTTGTGTCATAGTATAAAAAATTGGTTGGCCCTAATTAAAAGGAAATGGAAAATGCTGCCCCTCCATATTGTCGGACACGCAGGCTGCGGAAAAACAACTTTGATTGTTGACCTGGTAAAAGCACTGGTCCAAAAAAACATCCGTGTGGGGACAATAAAACACAGTGCCCACATCCATGAACTTGACAAGCCGGGCAAGGATTCCTTTCGTCATCGGACAGCCGGGGCAGCACCGGTTACCATGGTCACAGGACAGATGAGTGCCATCTATCTGCCGAGAACCGAAGACACCTGTCCTGAAAAACTGCTTGAAACCTATTATAAAGATGTTGATATCGTCCTGATCGAGGGATGGATCAGCGGCCCGTTCCAAAAAATTGAAGTCTGGAGAGAAAGCATGGGAGAAGCCCCCCTTTTTACTGGAATTGAAAATGTCAAAGCCCTTGTTTCAAATGACATCGTTCAAGAAACCGATTTGCCGATTTTTCCCAGATCAAACATTGATCAGCTTGTCAATTTTATTATAACCCTGGTCTAATGGACGACTCAATTATCAGAGACCTGAAGGCCATACATATTCGCTGCTGTTTAAGGAGAAGCGTTTGATCCCCTGGGAAGAAATCGACCGGGTAAAAATTCCCGGGCATGATGGAGACATTACGCTGCGCAAAAGAGGTGCAGAATTTTCCATCAGAACAATAGAAACAGAACTGATGAACAGCCGTCTCCACGGCTCGGAGGATTCCCTTGCCAAGCTTGCCTTCAGCCGAATTAAACAAAAATCAGGGGCAAGAATTCTCATTGGAGGCCTTGGAATGGGCTACACCCTTGCAGCAGCACTTGAACAATCAGAGCCGGACACACAGATCACGGTTTCCGAGCTGGTCCCGGCTGTGGTCAGATGGAACCGGGAACACCTGGGACACCTTGCCGGAAAGCCGCTGGATGACCATCGGGTAAAGGTTGTTGAAGAAGATGTCGTAAAGGTCATCGGCAAAACGAAGGCTGCCTGGAATGCCATCCTTCTTGATGTGGATAACGGTCCTGAAGGACTCACCCGGAAAGCCAATGACCGCCTCTATGATAAATCCGGTCTGAAAGCATCCTTTAATGCGCTTCGCCCCAAAGGTGTACTGGCCATCTGGTCTTCCGGGCCAAACGAGCCATTCACCCGTCTTCTCGCACAATGCGGATTCCAGACTCAAACCATAACCGTACATGCCCGCAAACCAGGAAAAGGCGGCAACCACATCATCTGGCTTGCAGGAAAACCCTGATCATGTGATATCCTGACGGCAGGCATCTTTTTCTGTGCCGTGAGGCTGGAGGAAAAACCATAAAAAAATGAATGACGGAACAAAAAGAGTTGACATTCACCCTGGCCAAAAAGTTTTTATTGTTTTAAAGCAGGACCAGAGAACCGGAAAACTTACCAAAGGCATTGTCCGTGATATTCTGACAAATTCTGCCACACATCCCCACGGGATTAAGGTTCGCCTTGAAACCGGCCTTGTGGGCAGGGTTAAAACCATCCACAGCTAAAATCAAGTCATTATTTTTGTATAAAACCCTGATTTCATTTTGACAAACCCTTGAATTCTGTGTTCAGGCAGTGTAGAGTTTATTAGCCTAGGTTTGTGGTATGCGCGTAAAAAAAGCAGTTTACCTTATTAAAAGACCTGGCTTGTTATTGTATCAGGATCTTTGATCACTGCACTTAAGCGTTGAATGGTTTATGTCAGCTTTTTTTACTGTTTGTCAAAAGCCGGAAGAATGTCTCACCTGCTTAGTGGTTTAAGAATGTATCAATTTTAAGACAAGGAGGAGAGATGGAACCCGACAAATTTCGAGAATCCAGGCAGGAAATAAACCGGATGTTTAAGAATATTAATGCATTAATTGATCAAAATGAGCTTGAAGCCTCCAAATCCTGTTATCAGGAAGTATATTCCAAGCTGGACAAGTTAAAACCCCAGGCTGAAGGAGAAATCCAGGAACGGTCTGTAAAGAATCTGGGCATAAGAATCAATTCATTGCTAAACTTTATCGGCAAATTAAAACCCCCGAAAAAAACGGCGAACAAAGACGGTAAAACCACACCAAAAACTGTAATTGTCTGGGATGAAGATCTTGTGGCAAAGCTGTCACCCGGTTTTTTGAAAAAAGTGCTGACAAATATGGGAGAGGATACAGATGCCAGGGTGTGTTTCGGTACCACCGGAAAGGGAATTAGGCCCGGCTATCAGGTTGAATTCAGCAATCAGGAGAAGACCACTTTCAGCGGGTCCGGACACAGCCCTGTAAAAAAACCATTGTCTGCTAATTCAAAACAGATATCCCAACCCTTTTCTCACGGGTTAATTGATTCAATCCTGCGCGGGAAGTAACGACAAATAAATAGCAGGAAAGAATTTTTTAATGCAGCAACCGGTAGCAGGACAGCGATGGATCAGCGAAACAGAACCGGAACTTGGTCTGGGGATGCTGGTTGATGTTAATCAGAAAACCATATGCATTCGGTTTGATTTAAGCGATTGCATCCGACAGTATGCCCGCCTGTCTGCTCCGCTCAAACGGATAAAATTCAAGCCGGGAGACATCATTCAATTAAAAGATGCCTCCCGGCTGACCATTAAAACCCTGTCGGAATCCCAAGGACTTATTTATTATTCAGGGCAAGATGCTGTTGTCTGTGAAAAAGATTTGTGTGATAGGATTTCCTTTTCCCTGCCCCAGGACCGGTTGTTTGCCGGAATTACAGATGCAAGCAAATTATTTGACTTGCGGTATGCCCTCTTAAAGTCCAAAGCAGCCTATGATGCCTCTCCTGCAAAAGGTTTTCTGGGAGGCCAGGTAGAACTGATTCCCCACCAGTTTTTTATTGCAGACTCGGTTACCTCACGATTCATCCCAAGGGTTCTGCTTTCCGATGAAACAGGCCTGGGTAAGACCATAGAAGCCTGCCTGATTCTCCATAAACTGCTCATCACCCACAGAGCACAACGGATATTAATTATTGTGCCCGAATCACTGGTTCACCAGTGGTTTATCGAATTATACCGCAAATTCAACCTGTCTTTCATGATCTTTAACGAGGCGTATTGCTTAAGTTTTAAGCATCAAGATCCAGGGGTGAACCCTTTTTTAGAACATCAACTGGGGATTGTCAGCATTGATTTTCTTAATAACAAACAACAACAGATGCACATCAGTAAAGCGGGCTGGGATATGGTTATCATTGACGAAGCCCATCATATTACGGATACTGAAAACACCTATGCCTTTATTAAAACCCTTGCAAAAAAGACATCTGGATTGATACTGCTGACCGCCACGCCGGAACAGATGGGAATAAAAAATCACTTTCTTCATCTTCAGCTTCTTGATTCTGAACGGTATTTTGATTTTAACACCTATCTTGATGAAACAACCCGATATAAAAAAACCATCAAAACGGTAAAAGAATTGATAAAAAAAAAGGAGCCGGTTGATCACATCCTTGATTCCTACGGTCCTGGCCGGGTAATTTTCAGGAATAAAAGAAAAGTGATCAAAGGATTTCCAAAACGGGTGGCCCATTTAAAAGGGATAACCGCAACAGCCTCTCAAATCAATGCCCTAAACCGGGAATTTTTCAATCCACAAGAAACAAAAGGGTATGACTTTACCCATGACCCCAGGATCTGCTGCCTTCTTGAGTTGATAAAACACAAAAACAAACTGCTTGTTATCTGCAGCACAAAAGAGAAGGTGGCCGCCATAGAGAAAGCCATTGCAACTCATCTGTCGATTGATGTGGCCAAATTTGATGAAACCATGACGCTTTTACAACGGGACAGGAATGCTGTATGGTTTTCAAAAGAAACTGGCGCAAGAATCCTCATCTGCTCTGAAATCGGCAGTGAGGGAAGAAATTTCCAGTTTGTCCATCACTTGTTTTTATTTGATTTGCCCCGGAACCCGGAGCTTTTGGAGCAGCGAATCGGCAGGGTTGACAGGATCGGCCAGAAAAATACCATTCAGATTCATGTTCCCTTTGTCCTAGGCAGTGCATATGAAATCCTGGCCAGATGGTACATGGACGGATTAAACCTGTTTAATAAAAACAGGAATGGCGTTCATCTGATATTTAAAGAATTTGAACCATTGCTTGCGGATCTTTTCAGGCAATCAAAAGCAGGAACTGCTGTTGAAGAATCCTTGTTGGACAAATTAATTCTACAGACAAAATCTTTTTGCATTAAAGTGGACAAACAGCTTGACCAAGGGAAAAATATTCTCCTTGAAATGAATTCCTTTAAACCTGAATCTGCAAAAAAAATCATCCGCCATATTGTCCAGACTGAAACCAAAAAAGATCTTGACGCACTTTTGATTCCGATTCTGGATCATTACGGCATTGAAACAAATTTTTTTGATACAACCGAGTTCACATTGAATTCAACCGGCCTGACAGATGAAAAGTTCCCAGTCCCGGCAAACCTGTCAAAGGCCATGACCTTTAACAGAAAAACAGCCATTGTCAGGGATGATATTGATTTTTTTTCCTGGGACCATCCTTTTGTCCTTAATACCTTTGAATATTTTATCACCACCAATGCAGGTTCCTGTGCAAGCGCAGTGTTAAAAGGGCAAAATCATCCGGGGATCTGGCTGGAAACTGTTTTTATACTGGAATGTGTTGCACCGCTTCATTTGAACCTTGAAAGATACCTGATCCCTGATCCTATTCGGATTGTTGTGGATCATGAGGGAACGGATATCACTTTGAAAAAACCGGTTTCAGCACTTTCAAAAACAGTGGTACAGGACCAAAGCCACTGGTTCATGGATATAGAGGAACTGAGGCAGGTCCTGATCCCTTCCATGATCGAAAAAAGCGTTTCAATTGCCGGGATGCATTCTGAGGTGATGATAAAAAAAGGCAAAACCAGGATAAAAAAGATTCTTGGAAAAGAGGTCACCCGTCTGATTGAATTAAAAAAAATCAATCCTGACATCAGAAAAGAGGAGATACAACTTGCCCAAACCCGGATGACATCAGCCTTGGATCACCTGTCTACAGCCAGGCTCAGGATGGATGCATTACGGCTGATCCGGGTGCAATAACCATTACAGGGTGTTCTTAATTTCCTTTGTTCAGATTCCGAAGGATTTCCTGGTAATGGGGTCTTTTTTTGTCCCAAAAGAAAATTCCAACCCCATGGGGTTCATTTTGGGCCAGCCGCATGGCGGTTTCCATATTTTTTTCTTCCATGCGAGGGGTTAAATCAACCACATTTTCTTTAAGGTTTTTCCAGGTTCTGTTTTCCTTATCAAAGGTCACACAGGGGGTCAAAATCTGAATAAAACTGAATCCTTGATAAAGGATCCCGTTCTTAATAATGTCCTTTAATCCCTGGGGATCGCCGGCGTAACCTCTTGCCACAAAGGATGCGCCATAGGCAAGGGCAAGCCTTATGGGATTCAAAGGCGTATCTGGATTCCCCGCAGGATGGGAGCTGGTCTTCATTTCATGGGGCGTTGTGGATGACGACTGGCCCTTGGTCAGTCCGTAAATGGAATTATCAAACAACAAGAAAGTGATATTGATATTTTTTCTTGCCACATGGGGCAGGTGTCCCCCGCCAATTCCCAGGGCATCCCCATCCCCTGCAACAGCAAATACGGTCAAATCTTCCCTGGCAAGTTTCAGCCCTGTCGCCACAGGGATGGAGCGGCCGTGAAGGGTATGGAATCCATAGGTATTGATAAAAATAGGCGTTCGCCCGGAGCAGCCGATACCGCTGACTGTTACAATATTTTCCTGTTTCAGGTCAAGTTCCCGGCACGCCCGGTACAGGGCATCCACAATTCCAAAATACCCGCAGCCCGGGCACCAGGTCGGCAGATCTTTTGACCGGTATTGTAAAAAATCAGCTGCTCTTACCGTGTCTAATGTTTCATCCAAATATGCTGATCTGATTTCTTCCATTACATTTCCCTCATCTTTTGAAGAATATCCTCTGAAGCCATGGGGCGGCCGGTGATAAAATTGAGTTTTTCAACAGGTCTTTTTAAAATACAGGTTGCAAAATCAGCAAACTGTCCTGAAAAATTGAGTTCAGGAATAAGAATTTTTCTGCAGTTGTCTGCAAATTTAATCAATGCCTTTTCAGGAAACGGTGACACCATCATGGAAGAAAAAGAAGCAGCCTTAATCCCTTCCTTTTGAGCTGCCATGACAGCTTCGCGGGCTGCCCCGGCCGATGACCCCCAGGAGATGACACCAATGTCGACTTTACCCCTGCCCATGGCTGATATTTCAGGTGCCGGAGCTTCCACCAGAACGGCATTAAATTTATCATACCGTTTTTGGGTCATTTTTAAGTGCCCGGCCTGACTGTAATCCGGCCTGCCATACTCATTGTGTTCCAATCCGGTTGAAAAAAAGATGCCGCCGGGAGTACCTGGAACAGCCCGGGGTGAAATGCCGCTTTTTGTGATCTTATACCGTTTATAGTCTTTCAGATCCTCTTTTTTCGGCGCAATATTGGCAATCCGATATTTTTTAGCAGGTTTTTTGGGAACATCAATATTCTTGATACTGTTGGACAAGAAAAAATCCAGCAGCACCACCACAAGGGTCTGATATTTTTCAGCAAAATACAGTGCCAGCACCGTTGCCTCATAACAAGACTTTGTATCTGCCGGGGCAAGGACAATCCTCGGGCAGTCGCCTGTCCCTCCCATTACAGCACTGTTAAAATCACTCTGCTCTGTTTTGGTCGGCATCCCTGTTGAAGGGCCCGCTCTTTGTGAGTCAATGATCACTGCCGGCACTTCTGCCATGACCGATAATCCTGTAAATTCTGTCATCAGGGCAAACCCGGGACCTGAAGTGGCCGTCATGGCACGTTTCCCTCCAAATCCAGCCCCAATGACAGCACCAATGGCAGCGATTTCATCTTCTGTCTGCAACAGGGTTCCTCCATGCTTTGGCAGTTCTTTGCTCAATATTTCCATGATTTTTGTTGCAGGTGTTATGGGATATCCGGCATAAAACATCAGGTTGGCATCCAGGGCCGCCTGTGCCACCAGTTGATTGCCGTTGACAATGAGTTTTTCTTTTTGTTCGGGCAGATTCACCCCCTCAAAGGAATAGGGATCACTCTTTTTGATATTCTCTTTTGCCCAGTCATATCCTTCCAGAAAAGAATTCACATTGGCATCAATCACAACCTGTTTTTTTTTCCCATACCGCGCTTTTATCGAATCGGTAAACCGGTCCTTATCCACATGGAAAAGGGCTGACAACGCCCCAAGGGCAACCATGTTCATTCCCCTGGCATTTCCGGCAGCTTTGTGGGCCAGCATATTTAACGGGATTCCATAGGAAATCATACCGGGTTTTGTCCGACCTGCCACACTTTTATCTTCCTCATGGGGTCTGGCCGGTTGACTGTCATAAATCAGTATGCCGCTTTCCTTTAATGTGGGCAGCTGGGATATGGCGTGATTGTCATTTAAGGAGATTAAAACATCGGCAAGTTTTCCAGGAGAATAAATCGGGTTTGAACTGATCCTTGTGTGGGCCACACATTTTCCAAACCCTCTTATTTCAGCAGGGTATGAGTCAAACGACATAATCTCAAAACCCTGACCGCTCATGAACCTGCTTAATATTTCTCCGGCGGAAATGGTTCCTTCTCCTGCACTGCCGCAGATCTCAATTACAATATCAATATCTTTCATGAAGCATTGTCCTTGTTTGGGCATTATTCTTGTGATGCATCATTAATGTCTCCCCACCAGGTGGTTTTGATTTTTACGCCTTCCAGATCAAAATATTTTCTGCCGACAGACTCTATGACCTTATGATCCCCCAGAAGGTTATAGGCCGCCACCTCACCCTGAACAACGGCATTGGGCCAGCCAATGGACGCGCTATAGCTTTTCATATCAGGATTATAAATCTGGGCGCAGGATCCGCAGGCATAAATGCCGTCAATATTTGTCTTTAAATATTCATTGACTAAAATACCGTAATCCGTATCAATCCCGGATCCTTTTACAAAATCAATATCAGGGACAAGGCCGTTGAATGAGAACACCATGTCAACGGTTTTTTCGACCCCCTTTAGGGTCTTTATCCTGTATGACCCGTTGTCTTTTTTGTCAATCGTTGAAATATCGTCTTTAATAATGATGCTGACATCAAATTGTGACAGGCTCGTGAAAATCTGATCCAGCATGTCCTCGGTCAGGTTGTAGGGCCAGAAGGCATTGGGATAAATCAGGATGGTCACTTTTTTGCCCATGGAGTTCAGCATTTTTAAAAATTTAAACCCTACAAGATCTCCGCCAAAAATAAAAAACTCTTTTGCGTTTTGAATCTTTTCCTTATAGTCCATCACATCTGTATAGGACGTGATAAATTTCAAATGATCTGCATACCCGGACATGAAGGGCAAAAGCCGCTCGCGGCTTCCGGTTGCAATGATAAGCTTTGAATACTTGATTGTTTCCATGTGCTTTAAAACCAAAGATTTTGAATCCGGATCGATTTGTTCAACCGCCTGTCCCAACCGGACCCGGATGTCTTTTTCTTTGTAGGATTCCAGTGAGGTTACCAACAGATCTTTTTGAGCGATCTCATCGGCAATAAATCCTGTCAGCTTAGGCTTATAATAATAAGGAATCATTTCATCCGAGATGATGGTAATCCTGGCGCCCTTATCTTTTTTGCGCAGTGTTTTTGCCGCATGATTCCCTGCAGGTCCATTTCCTATAATGACATAGTGATCGTTAAAAGACATCATTCCTCCAATATGCTTAGGTATCAATTTCAATGAGTTCTGTTTTTGTGACACTGATACAATCCATGGGGCATACAGACAGGCATTGTCCGCATCTAATGCAGTTGGCATGGTCAATGGCAATGGAGACCACAGCATTCCAATCGTCTGTTTCCCGGTATTCCCCATAGGTTCCGTCCGGGTTGACCGGCACGTCTGCAATCATTTTAATACAGTCCTTGGGTGCAACATCAATACAGGCGGAACAATAGATACAGGCCAGAGGATCAATCTCATATTTCAGGTTGCACAGATAGCATCTTTTGGATTCCTCGTGGGCCTGGTCGTCCGTGTATCCTGTTTCCACTTCATTGGTTGACTTAAAAAGTCTTTCTTTCATGTCAATGGTATTCATCCCAACCCTGTCAATGAAATCATGGGATCTTGGCCTGTCCGTTGTCACATGATTCTCAAGTCTGACCACAGTCTGTTTTCTTTTTTCACCAATCAGATATGCATCAATGACCCGTGCGCATTTTCTGCCGCCGGCAATGGCTGAGATAACATCAGAAGAACCGGTCACAAAATCCCCGGCCGCAAAGATGCCTGGGATTCCGGTTTGATGCCCTTTTTTATCCAGCCCGCTGAAACGGGTTGAAACCTTTTTCACATCCGGGGTCTGCCCCAATGCTGCGATGACGGAATCTGTGGGAACAATAAACTCTGAATTCTCTATGGGAACAGAAATTCTATAGGGCGGTGTATCGATTTTTTCCATGCCCGTTCGTTTAAATTCAATCCCGGTAACCTTGTTATTCTTTCCTATAATCTTTGACGGCTGGATAAGGCTGTAGGTCTTAATCCCTTCAAATTGAGCTTCATGTTTTTCACTGTCATCAATGCGCATGTATTCCCCGGTTTTACGGATATTAATGCTGACATCTGCTGCGCCAAGCCGGACGGCTGATCTTGCGCAGTCAACTGCGGTAAACCCGGCCCCGATAACAACGACCTTGTCGCCGACAAAAGGGGTCAGTCCCTCATTAACCGCTTTCATGAACTCGAGTCCATGATGGACATTTTCAAGCTCCTGGCCGGGAATATCGAGTTTTCGCGGGCTGACGCACCCGGTTGCCACAACCACGGCATCATACTCTTTTCCAAGCTGATCCAGGGAAATATCAGAACCAACGGCCGTGTTTGTCTCCAATTGGATCCCCATCCTGAGAATATTATTGATCTCAAGCAGGATAAGATCCCGTGGCAGCCTGAACTCAGGAATTCCATACATCAGCATACCGCCCGGGTTCTCCATACTCTCGAAAATCACAACCCTATACCCTAAAACAGCCAGGTCATGGGCTGCTGCCAACCCTGCCGGACCCGCACCGATGACAGCTACTTTTTTTCCTGTGGGTGCATAAAGCCCCTCAATGATGCGATGTGAGACCGGCTTTAAATCCGCACAAGTGCGCTTCAAATGACAAATCGCGACACTCAGGCCGTTATCCGGTTCTCCATGACGGCAGACGAATTCACAGGGCCTTGAACAGATCCTTCCCAAAACACCGGGTAAAATATTGGCGCTGCGATTTAATTCATAGGCTCTGCCATATCTTTTTTCATGAATACACCGGATGTATCCCGGGATATTGGTCTTTGCAGGACACGCCTCCTGGCAGGGAATACTTGTGGCAACCTGTCCGAAATCCCTGGCATCGGTTGAGTAGACAATCTGTTTTACAGATTGAGCTGAATAAATCTTGTTTTTATCCTGAAAGAGTTTTTCTTCTTTGGAATACAGATGATTACGTTTCAATATTTACCCCGCAATTCTTAGGGTTATCGGTTAAACCAACTGCTGTAAAGAAAGCAGCAAGCCTGCTGTTTCATAAATGAGGGAATGAATGAATAAGTGTACCGTTTTATCAAATGCCTGTCAAAAGAATAAGAAAAAAGTGCCGATTCATTTATAACTCCTTTTAAATATCATCCTGATTGGGTTATGACTTGAAACTGTTCCAACTGTGTTATAATTGTACCTGCAGTAAATAACGCAAACAACTGTAAAAGATTGATAAAATATTTTGATAGTGAAAGAAACCTTTAAAATATCAGTTAAAGATTTAATATCCGTCAGCCTTCGAAAGGGAGATCTACTGCAGGGGTATGTCAGCCGGACACGAGCGCTGGACGGTATCCGCGAACATACAAGGATACAAAGTCTGCGGCCTGAGCATTACAAAAAGGAAGTGCCGGTTTCTTTTCGCATCGAGAT
>Ga0180009_10001509_pt1 | contig 28396 bp, 28 predicted proteins | sample OS_PC_MetaG_FD_123537 | JGI IMG/M metagenome (GOLD analysis project Ga0180009, IMG submission 123537) | Groundwater microbial communities from the Aspo Hard Rock Laboratory (HRL) deep subsurface site, Sweden - OS_PC_MetaG | ecosystem: Environmental > Aquatic > Deep subsurface > Groundwater... | reverse complement strand
TTGAGTTGGATCTTTGCCTGAAAATATCTGTGCTAATTCAGGATGCCGTTCCAAATTAACATTGAGCAACCTTTTCTTATTTTTTTTGGCAAACAATTCAACTAAGGTCGATTTCCCGACCTGTCGGGCACCACGAATGATAAGCGGTTTACGGTTGTTTTCATTCAACCAATCATGAAGAAATTGTAATTGTTCTCGCTCCATTTTTGAACTATCCCTTTTTTTATATAGTAGTTGTTGACAATTTTATACCATGCAGCAAAATTTTTAACAATTTAAATTATTATTTTACGGGTGTCTTTTAATACTATCATTATGATTTTATGGGTAAATAAGGACGACGGGGTCTGACCCCAGGAAGTTTTTGTTTTTACAAAAGATATTGGTCTTAGAATACCCTTTTTGATACCAAAAAGGGGTGTTGTCGGCACAGAGAAACCTTTGATTAACACAGAGCAAAAAGCACCCCAAAACTACAAAATTGAAACTATCCATCCCCAAAAAGTTAAATTTATTTAACGCAACAGACTAAAATAATTGAATATTCATCTTATTTGTGCTATAAAAAGGGCAATAAAAAGCATAGATGAGAGGAAGCCAAATGGCATTTAAATCAAAGCAAAGTCTAAAATTTTAGACTGGTTTTCAAATTTAAGATTAGAAAATAAATGAATTTAAGAATTAATCAAAGGTCTCCAGATCTGTTTTAAAAACACCGAAACTCTATTTTTATGACACGGGCTTGGTGAAAGGTGACGAAGGTGCCGCTTTTGAAAACATGGTTGCCCTGAGCCTTTTAAAACAGGTTTGCGCACAGGTTGACCTTGAGGGAAAGCCCGCATCTCTTCACTATATCAGGACCAAGGATGGCGCTGAAGTTGATTTCTGTCTGGCACTGGACAACACGCCTGAATTGCTGATAGAAGTTAAGCGGTCTGAGGCAGGCCCGACAAAAAACATTGATCAATTTTGCTAAACGGTATGATATCCCGGCTGTTCAACTGGTGCTGCATCTGAAACGCGAAAGAATGGACAGCGGTGTCAGGGTGGTCCAGGGCATGAAATATCTTGGGTCATTATCGTTGTGATCCGGCTTGGCAATGCGCTGCAATGAAAAAAAATCTGGTAATTTTGATTTATAATAATTATAATAGCCTTAAAAAAATCTTTAATATGTAATTATTGGGCTTAATAGACCTAAAAAGGTATATTATAATGGATTTTTATTCTATGACAGATGCCGGCATTGGAAAAGAGGTCGGCCATCGTATTAAAAGACTTCGACTGCAGAAAAATTTAACGCAGGCAGCATTATCCAGCACCACGGGACTTTCTTTGAATGCCATTAAATCCCTGGAATCCGGAAAAGGAAAATTGTCCACCCTTATCAGCATATTAAGGGAACTTCATGTTCTGGACAATTTAAACAATTTTATCCCGGATATTCAAATCAGTCCGTTGCAGCAGGCCCGTCTGGGCAAGCAGAGAGAAAGGGCCTCGGGAAAAAGGATTAAAACACCAAAGGAAGATCCAAGCGATTGGTAAAAAAGATTGACACTGCTGTTATCCGGCTGTGGGGAGATGTTGTCGGTGCCGTAACCTGGCTTGAAAAAAGCGGGTATGGTATTTTTGAATATGACCCGTCTTTTTTAAAAAAAAATCTGGATATTTCCCCCCTGCATATGGGGCTTGAAGCGGCGGCAAGGGGGAATCGTATTTTCAGTTTCCCAGGCCTGGGTAAAGGCACGTTTATGGGACTGCCGGGATTGCTGGCAGATGTTCTTCCTGACAAATTCGGCAATGCCGTCATTAATTCATGGCTGGCAGGAAACGGTCGCTCTGCATCTGATTTCAGCCCCATTGAACGGCTTTGCTACACTGGGAAGCGCGGTATGGGTGCCCTGGAATTTTACCCGCCGGTCAGCAGGAAGATGGATCGTGCTGTTCCTGTGGAAATCAGCTCAATGGTAGCCCTTGCCCAGACCATAATGCAGGAGCGGTCACAGCTTGATGTTGACATCGGCAGTTCGGAAAAGGAAAATTCAGAAGCCATATTAGATATTTTAAGGGTTGGAACCTCGGCAGGCGGTGCAAGACCCAAAGCCGTTATTGCAATGGACGGCAAAGGGCATGTCATCTCGGGCCAGTCTGCTGTCCCCAAAGGATATGAGTACTGGATACTCAAATTTGACGGGGTGGATGATATTGAACTTGGAAAACCCAGGGGCTACGGCAGGATAGAGTATGCCTATGCCTTAATGGCAAAGGCTGCAGGAATTGACATGACCGAATGCCGGCTGCTTGAAGAAAATGGCAGGGCCCATTTTCTCACAAAAAGATTTGACCGGGTCAATGGCGCCAAACTGCACTTGCAGTCTTTATGCGGTCTTGCGCATTATGATTTTAATGCAGCCGGAGCCTACAGTTATGAACAGGTTTTTTCCGTCATGCGGCAGCTTCGACTGACAAAGGCTGCGGCCGTGCAGCAATATCGGCGGATGGTCTTTAATGTCATCGGGCGGAATCAGGACGACCATACCAAAAACATTGCATTTTTAATGACGCCCCAGGGACAATGGCGTCTGTCACCGGCATTTGATGTCATGTATTCGCACAACCCTGCCGGAAAATGGACCCAGCAGCATCAAATGACTATCAACGGCAAACAGGATGATTTTACGCGGGCTGACCTGATTGAGGTTGGTAAGTCCATATCGATTTCAAAACCTGCTGAGATCATTGACGAGATACTTGATTCAGTGAATCAATGGCCTGACTTTGCAAAAGCTGCCGGTGTGAAGCCTCAACAGCAAAAAAGTATTGCCCGGTATCATCGGACAGATCTTAAATGAAGAAAATCATCCTGTTTTGTTTGCTGGCTGTTGTAACGGTTGCCTGCCACACCTATGTTGACCGGTATAAAAAAAGCGGGCCTGAGATGCTGACGGATAACTGGAAGGTTTATGCCCCTCTAAACAACAAGGCTGAAATAAAAGAAAACAGCCTGTTCCTTGTTTCCCTGGATGAAAATAAAAGTGTGAAGATCCAGCAGGAGGTCGAGGTCTTTGAACAAGGGTCTATACTGCAATTGTCTGCAGACATGAAAAGTGAGAACATACTGCCCGGCAAAAAGCCATGGAACCTGGCAAGGCTTTTGCTGGTGCAGAATGACGGGCAAAAAGACAGATGGAATTTTCAGCACCAGGTCGCGTCTTTAACCGGAACCAGGGAATGGGACGCTTACAGCCAGACCTTTACCATTGGCCTGGAGACAAAAAAAATCCGGGTGGCAGCCGAACTGGGCAGGTGTTCAGGAACTTTTCAGCTGAAAAATATCCGGCTTTATCCTGTAAGCCAGACACTGGCCTACACATGGGTTAAAAAAAGCATCCTTGCGTTGTGGGGTATTTTTGCCGTTTTTCTGCTGGGGTCCTGTTTTTTACAGGGCGGCAGGCAGCTTATTCTGCAGGTGATGCTGGTGCTTGCCTTTGTTGCCATCATCGTCGGCACCACCATGCCTGCCGATATGAAACTCCAGGTATCAAATCAAATTGAAACCCAGTTTCATGCCACCAGTAATGTGCTTGAAGACCAGATTCCATGGGATCTGTCCAAGGTGGGCCATTTCTGCTTTTTTGCGGTGTTCGGCCTGGTTCTTTCCCTGCTGCTGCGACAAAAACCCGTCCTTGTGGTCATGATCCATCTCCTTTTGCTGGCAGGCGGTACGGAACTTGCCCAGTTTTTCATCGACGGCCGGACCCCGCTGTTCTGGGATTTTGGTATTGATGCAGCAGGAGGACTTTTGGGAATTATCCTTCACAGAGTGCCCATAAAGCCCGGAATGACAGGTCTGTAACAGATGGCACCAAGGCGGAATGCTTTGAGTTTTGAAACTGGTTGAAGCCGGATTAAGATATTATAATAAGTTTGTATTTTTTTAGATACAATTTCAAATAATTTAATTAAAATATTGCATTATTAAATATAATTATGCTATTTTGTATGCTATAATTGAATTATTATAGATTTTTTGCTAAAATTAGCTGTAAAAAAATGACACCAATCTGAATACTATGAGTATTGATGAACAATTAAACATTATCAAAGAACGATACAGCACCCTTGCCAAAAGACTGAATCAATCTGAAAAATTCAAAAACATTGCAAGGATCGAGCAAATTGGCAATATTGTTCGATCTGCAAGAAAAACCCAGGGGTTGAGCAGAAAAGCATTGTGCGAATTATGCGGTGTATCTTACAGCACACTGAATAAAATTGAAACCGGTTCTGTTTCTGTACGGCTGGATATTGTCATGAATATTGTAAATAAATTGGGGCTGAATCTGTGGATCGGGTAGGCAGGGTTTTTTTTAACAATTTTTTTGCAGGCATATTAAAACAGACCGATCAAGGCTATATGTTTACGTATGATCCTGATTATCTTGCCTTTGGCACACCGTTGAGCTTTCATCTTCCGTTACAGAAACAAGCGTTCAAAGGCAAACAGCTGTTTCCATTTTTTGAAAACCTGGCGGCCGAGGGCTGGTTAAAAAACATGCAGTGTACAACCCAGAAAATTGATAAGAACGATGTGCTGGAACTTATTTTAGAAAACGGAAAAGATATGGCCGGTGCGGTTACAATTCTTAAGGGACAACAATGACGTTTTGTAAAATAAGTCTCAAGCCGCTTAATAAGACCTCAAAATATGAAGGGTATAATAATTTACCTTTTAAAAACCTGTTTCAAAGTTTAAAGGTTCATCCAAAACTTGGATTTACGCGAAAAGACTTTTTCATTGAGAGCACAGTCAAATCCAGGGGGATGTCCATATCAGGCCTGCAGCAAAAGCTTTCTTTAAAACTCAATCATAAAAAAGAACTGGTCATCACCGATACGGATGGTGAATATATTTTAAAGCCAAGCCCGGAAGCTTTTCCCAATGCATCTGAAAATGAACATTGCGCCATGCTGACCAGCCGGCTTTTCAATGTTGAGGCCGCGCCTTGCGGTTTAATCTGTTTCTCCGACAATGAGCCTGCATATATCACCAAACGATTTGACCGGCATGGCGGTATCAAAATCCACCAGGAGGATCTTGCTCAAGGATTTGGCATGGAAAGTGAAAAAAAATACAGCCAAAGCTATGAAGCTGCCGGCAAGCTGGTTCACAAAATGACAAATGGCAAGGCTGCTGTTGTTTTTGATTTTTTCAGACGGGTCGTCCATGCATTTGTGACAGGCAACGATGATATGCATTTAAAAAATCTGAGTCTGCAGAAACTTCCCGGCAATACAGGATTATATTATGATCGCATGACACAGCATTACGACTGCCTTTTTACCCAGGCATTTGACCATATTTCAAGATCAGATGTCCTTGCGCTTGATCTTCTTGCTGAAGAAAAAGATGATGTTTATACCGGGTATGATTTTAAGTTACTTGGGGAAAAACTTGGGCTGCGGGAAAAGCTGATTTCCAATTTTATTCATGATATCATACAAAAAGAAACCGCTCTGGTCGACCTCATCAACCACAGTTTCATGCCGGATTGCATGAAAACTAAAGCAGTGTCCATAGTCGAACAAAGAATGAAAGCTCTTGCTCTGGGATTTTAACATTGATTCAGGCAGGCGGACTTGCGGGCATGATCATGATAAAAATAAAACGTTCTTAGAAAATTTATTTCCTAGTTTTCTCAAATTGAGAAAAAAATGAAATAACTTAGGGAAAAAATACCACATTTTTTTCACTCAAAAGGCTGGATACCCCTTTGTTCGTAAGCGGAACAAAAATTGCATATTATCCTGCGACGACTGTCGGATATTACCCTGATTAAGTTGTCCGGCATGCAAAAATCAGGATGCCGGACTTGAAATATAAATTAAAAGAAATTGCATAAAAAGGAGAAGAAAATGAAGTCGTTGAAGAAAGAGATTATCACCATTGTGGCGCTGCTGGTTGTTGCGTTAATCGGTACGTATGTTGTGAATGCAAGCACTGGTTCGAATCAATTACAAAAACCTGCTGTAGAAAAAGAAGTGGCTGCTGTTCAGCCGGCCATTGAAAACAACCCCTTAGAAAAAAAAGAGATAAAAATAGCTGCAACCCAATATTGCCTTGATCAATGTCAACTGGCTTTTGACAATAGTGTTCGGGATAATTGCGCCGGCCTATCTGGAGGGGCCTTGTCAGTCTGCGAAAAACCTTATAAAGACATACGGACTGCTTGCATAACGGCTTGCGATTAACCGATCAATTCCATGGAATCGCATTCTCTTTTCACCCTGAGACATTTTTCATCTAAATTTTTCGTTTTAATGGTCCTGCTTTTCTTATATTGCATGGTCAGCTTGGCCATATCAAGATATGCTTATATAAAAGCGGTTACTGAATTTTATCTAATAGACCAGAACTTGTCTGATAATAATGTCCCGACGCAACGGCTTGTCAGGGTGTTAAATTTTTTACCACTTAAAATAATACCGTATCTTGGGGATATAGACAGGCAGAAAATTCACCTGGCCATTGGCAAAGTCTTTCTTACCCAGGCTGAAACCATTCAGGAGACAGACCCTGTAGAATATATAAAATTGCTTGAAAATGCAGAAAGACATTACAGAATTTCGGTCGGGTTTGATCCGAAAAATATCGAGCCTATAGGGGAACTTGCAAAAACAGTTTTTACATTGGAAAAAACAGTTGGAAACAGTTTCAATGCCCTGCCCTATTTTGAAAACCTCAACAAGCTTGGGCCGAACATTATCGAATATCAATATGAAATTGCCAGGTACTATTATTTCAAGGGGATGGAAGATCATCTTTCCCAAAAGGTTGCCCATATCGTTGCCATACAGCCTTCTGCTTATGGAAAAATAAAAAAAGAAGACTTTTATTCTCCCAGGTTGAACCCTTTTATCCAAATCGGTCTTGAAAAAGCAAGCCAGGAAATCGGTATGGTGCAAAAACAGGCTTATTTATCTTTGGGCAGATTTTTTAGAGATAAAAAGAATATTACCGAGGCTATCAAGTATTACAATAAAGGAATGAGCATCAGGCCCTATGAAAACAATGAAAATAATTATTTATTCACAGGGCAGCTTTTTCTGGAAAACAAAGAGTTTGATAAGGCATCTGATGAATTTATCAGTGGTGTTGTGAAAAGCAAAAAAGCTGAAGATTTTATCAAGCGTATCTATTATTCTTTTAAAAAAGAGCAGCTTTTTGAAGAATTTATGGCATTCAGCCGGAAGGTCGAAGAAAAAGTCGGCAACATTCGGGAGTCAGGTATCTTTGTTGCCAGGGCAAGAATTGAGCTGGGCCTCTATGAACTGGCCCGTGCAAGGCTGATTCAGATGAATTCTGAAAAACAGAGTTCTGAAGCTTTTTTCCTCCTGGGGGTGATAGCGGAAAAGGAAAAAGACTGGGATGGTATGGAACTTAACAGCCAGAGAGCCACGGTTCTTGATCCTGATAACTGCCATTATTATCAGTTTTTTGCCAAATCTCTTAAGTTGCAAAAAAAATATGCCCAGGCAACACTTACGCAGAACAAAGCCAAAAAATGCTTCGAATCAAAGAAAAACTGAACCGTTTTTATCTATTGCGAGCTTGCTGTCATACCTTTGTTTATGCCGCCCTTGCTTTTTCCATTTTGAATGATGGCAGTTTTGCATTATACCGGAAGACCTTTCTCCAGACCTTAGTTTTTTTTAGCTTTTTTTTTTACGTCATGGAACGGAGTATTTCCGGAAAAACCGTTGTTGGCAAATCTTTAATGGATATGCAAGTTCTGGTGCTGGTGTGTTTTGCCATTTTTATTTCATTTTTCGCTCAAAGTAAGATCAATGCTGTCAACACCATTATACAGATGCTCAGTTGTGTCTGTGGGTTTTTTGTTTTTGTTTCAATGGCAAAAGACAGAGTTTTACAAATCAGGCTGGTCTGGTGGGTTGCTTTTATCACGCTTATTCTGTGCATATATGGCCTTTTAATCCACTTTGAAATCTATCTTTCTCCGGGCTGGGAATTTTTGCATAGATTGCAGAAAGGAAACCTGTGCGCTACATTTGCCAACCATAACCATCTGGCAGGATGGCTTGAAATGACTATCCTTGTTTTCAGTTCTCTTTTATTTATTAAAAAAGATTCTGTCCCGGTAAGTTTGATAAAGATCAGCGTTTTGGCAGTTATGGTGACCACGCTGATTTTCTCCCTTTCACGGGGCGGATGGGCGGCAACAATAGCAGGAGCGACTTTCATTCTTTTTGTTGCTGTCTTTAATCATTCTTTCAAGGCATCTAAAAAACTTTTGCCTGTAACTGCAGTAATTGTTTTTCTGGTGTTCCTGGGTATTATGGGCAGTGCCTCTGTGATTAATAGAGGCATGACCATCGTTGAAAAACAGGAAGATGTAATTCCGGCACGGACAGCGGTCTGGAAGGAAACCGTCCGGATGATCAAAACATTTCCTTTGACCGGAATTGGACCGGGAAATTACCCGACGATAATTCCCCAGTTTCAACCACCAGGATTAAAAGGAATTTTTTATGAGGCCCATAACGACTACCTCCAATTTACAGCTGAGATGGGGCTTTTATTCATACCACTGCTGATTTGGCTGGTGGTCAGTTTTTTTAAGGCTGGATTCAAGAAACTGAATCATCCCAGCCGCCAGACAAGATGGTTGACCTTGGGAGCCATGGGGGGTATTGTGGCCATATTGGTCCACAGTGCCAGTGACTTTAATTTGCAATTTCCTTCCAATGCACTGTTGTTCACCCTGCTTGCGGCCCAGGTGGCGGCACCAGCGCCTGAATTGAAAAAAACAAAATTTGAAGGTTAAATCATGATTGATATTCACTGCCATATATTGCCGGGGCTGGATGACGGGCCAAAAAACCTGGAACAGGCTGTTGAGATGGCTGTATTGGCAAAGCAATCCGGGATCAGCAAAATTATTGCTACGCCTCATTTTTTAAACATGGTGTATGCGGTTGACTTTAAGGCTGTTTATACTGGTGCAACGGTGCTTTCAAGAGAGTTAAAGAAACAAAAAATATCTTTGGAGATTTTTTCCGGGGCAGAAATAAGGATTGCCCATAATACGGGTTTACTGCTTAAAAAGGGTCTGCTGCCCTCCCTTGCAAATTCCAAATATTATCTGTTTGAGCTTCCGGATATTTTTATCAAGGATGGGATTTTAAGGGTGCTGCAGCAGCTAAGGGAACAAGAAATTTTTCCAATCATTGCCCATCCTGAAAGAAACCACACGATTATGAAAAATCCGGGGGTGATCAATGATTTCGGGAATGAAAAAGCACTTTTCCAGGTAACCGGGGACAGTGTGCTGGGAAAAAACGGGAAACTGTGTCAGAAAATTACAAAAGATATGATACAACTTGGACAGGTGCAGTTTATTGGTTCGGACGGCCATGATATTGAGTTCAGGAAACCTTCACTGGAAAATGTATACAAGGCTGTAAAAAAAATCAGTGATGAAAAAACCGCCAGGAAAATATTGATTGAAAACCCGGAAATGATCCTGGATCAGGCATCGGGTGGGAAACATATGGGGAAAAGGGTTGGGTAAAATGACAAAAAACAGATTAATTATAACATTGGGTATTTTGTTTGTGCTGCTCTTCAGCACAGGTGCAACTGCAGGTGATAAACTGATTATCAAGCCTGTGATTGACACCGCCTACATGATTGACACAAACTTTTACAGGTCTGCTGCCAACGAACGGACGGTGAGCACGCTGACAGTGAGCCCGGGAATGGAATTCGGGTACAGGACTGAAAAAAGCAAGGTATCTGCCAAAGGCTTTTTAAATATTACCCGTTATGATGATCTGGACAGTGTTCCCGCAGGGATGACTTCCTCGGATGATAATGACTATATAGGTCACAATTTGATGCTTTCTGCTGATACGGTTTTGTTCACAAGGATCACGGCAGGGCTGGATGATACCTGGATCAACACCCGGAACCCGTCTGAAAGAGATGAATTTGATAATTTCATTGATATCAATGAATATGCCATCAACAGGGTCAGGCCCTGGGTGAAATACAAGATATCAGACAGGTTTTCCGCAGGGCTGGAGCTCAACAATACCAGCATTGACTATGCTGCTGATATTGAAGAGGATTCCTCCCAGTCCGGCGGGAAAGCCAACCTGTATTATGAACTGAGTAAATTTACCACCATAGATCTTGAATACTCGTTGTGGGAAATGGATTATGATCTGACCTCTTCTGATTATACCTCTACAGAATATAAAATGAATTTTTCAAGCAAGTTTCAATATTTTAAACTTGCAGGAGGTCTCGGGTACCATGAAAGGCAATTTGACCAGGCCGGGTTAAAGGATCTGGATACGATTTCCTGGCACTTTTCCATCAAAGGGCAGAACCCGCCCGACCTTGAGGCTGGGGAAAGGCCCAGAAGTTATATGAGCCTGAGCTTTGCCCAGAACTTTAATAATACAGGGAATGGGAATGAATATTACAGGGCAGATCGAATCACCCTGTTATTGGGGCACCTGTTCCTTGAAAAACTGGATACAAAGATTGAAACCTATTTCCAGAAAAGCGCTTATGAAGATGATCTTCAAAACCGGGATGATGATACCTACGCCCTTTCCGGGAGTGTGGCCTATTTTGTCAATGAATGGGTTACACTGACCCTGAAATCCGGGATTGAATCAAGGGATTCTTCAGTTGCTGCAAATGATTATGATAATGCCTTTGTGCTGTTTAAATTCACCTTTAACTATGACCTGGGAAGTAAGTAAGATGAAAAAAAGTTTTGTATTAATTTTCTTTTTTATACTATTGACGGCGACCAGCGGCTTGTGTCAGCCAAACGGCTATCATGTCGGCCCAAGGGATATTTTAAGTCTTTCCATCCATGCAGGCGGAGTGGAACAAGAAAAAATCGAAGTCACGGTCTCTGATCAGGGAAAGATAAATGTACCCTTTATCGGTTCTGTCAAAGCGCAGGGGCTCACCTTGTCCGACCTGGAAGATGCTATACGGATACCCCTTGAAAAAGATTTTTTTATCTCACCCCAGATCAATATTCAGGTAAAAGAATACCACAGCATCAGTTTTTTTATCTCTGGTGCGGTTAAAGAACCCGGCAAATATGAAATGACCTCTTCCACGGATTTTCTTGAACTGATTGCAAAAGCCGGCGGGGTTTTGACTGAGCGCGGCAGCATTGCCTATGTGCTTCGTGAGAATCATGATATTGACCTGACCAATCCTGATTCAGCCAAAGAAAGCGTCAAGGAAGCCATAAAAGACAGGGAAACATTAAAAATCGACTTGACCCGACTCCTGGATGAAGGGGACATGACCCATAATATCGAATTGATTCCAGGGGATATTATCTATATTCCCCATTCCTCCAAACTGGATCAGGCGGTTTCAAAAATATATGTGGAAGGCCAGGTTAAAAAACCGGGAGTATATGATTTCCAGCCGGGAATGACTGCCATGGCAGCCTGTATCATGGCCGGCGGATTTGACAAGTATGCCGCCATTTCACGAACAAAAATCATCCGCACTGCAAACGGCAAGCAGGAAATTATAAAGATTGATCTTGAAAAAGTCACAAACGGCAAAATTTCAGATATCCCCATTAAACCCGGTGACCGAATCCACATCCCTGAAACATGGTTGTAAGGAGAACCAATGACGCGTCCAACACAAGAAGAAATCCATCTGTCCGACTATCTGAATGTTGTGCTGAATCGGAAAGGAATCGTCCTTTCCTTCCTGTTTATCACGGTGGTGGTGACGGCAGTGTTCACCTATACGACAAAACCGATTTATCAGGCATCTTCAAAGCTTGTCATTGGATCGGATAACAAGATATCACCCATTTCCGGGCAGGCATTCGGCATTGAAAGTTTTTATGCTGAAGAAAAGAATTTTAATACTCATTTCAAGCTGATCACCTCCAAGCCGGTTTTAAAACTGGTGGCAGATGAAATTGATCTGACTTCTGATTCTGAAACCGAAGATCTGGAATCCATCAATCCCCTGATGCGGTATGCGTCAAGGTTAAAAAGCAATATCAAGCTGATCAAAAAAACGGTGACAGACTATATCAAACAGTTTCTGCCGTCTGATCCCGTAACAAAAGACACCCCCATCTTAAATCCACAGGACAGGATATATTCAAACCTTTTATCACGGATTACGGTAACTCCTGTTGAGGAAACACGGATTATGGAAATTTCCGTCATGGATACTGATCCTGTGCGAACCAGGGAAATTGCCAATGCCGTGGCAAATAAATATATTGAGTTTGATCTGTCCACCAAGCTTAAATCTTCTACAGACAAACTCTCCTGGATGACCAATGAGCTTTACAGCGTTAAAAAGAAATTGGAAGATGCTGAAAAAGAATTTATCGACTACAAGCAGGATGAAAAAATGTTTTCCATGGAAGGCAAACAAAACGTCATCAACCAGAAAATCGCAAATTTCAACAACCGATACCTGGAAGCCAGAAACAAAAAGCTGGAACTGGATACAAAACTCAAGGAACTTGAATCCGTCCTGGGAGATGATAACAACATCATGCAGATCAAATCCATGGTGGATGATCCCATTATAAAAGATCTGTATTCCCAGCTGACAACCCTTGAAATAGAAAAGGGTCACCTGGCAAAGGTCTACAGGTCAAAGCATCCCAAAATCATCCAGATTGATTCCAAGATTGAAAATACCGCGGCCAAGCTTAAGATCGAGCTTGAAAAGCAGTTGAACAGCATCAAACGGGAAAGAAATATCCTGGCCAGCCAGGAAAACGAGATGAAAAACCAGATTGCCAAGTTTGAAAATGAGGCCATGCAGACCAGCGGAAAAGAGCTGAATTATAATATTCATCAGCGCAATGTGAATACCAGTCAGCAGCTCTATGATATCCTGCTGACCCAGATCAAGGAATCCAATATCCTTCAGTCCAGTGAAGCCTCCAACCTGACCATTGTTGAAACCGCAGACATTCCCGAAGAACCGATCAAGCCCAATAAGAAACGAAACTTTCTGCTCAGCATTATTCTGGGACTTTTTGGGGGGATCGGCCTTGCTTTTTTCCTTGAATACCTTGACCAGACCATTAGAAATGAAGAAGATGCTGAAAAATTCCTGGGGTATCCTGTTCTTGCCATTGTACCGGATGCAGACACAAAAAGCTCTTCATACGGAGGATATTAAATGCTGAAACTCTTTAAAAAACAGACTGAAAAAGACACCCTGTTAAGCCAGTTTCCGGTAAAATCCGGATATGCAGAATCTTTTCGGACCATGCGGACCAATCTGCAGTTTACTTCCATGGACAAGGATTTAAAATGCATCTGCGTGACCAGTGCCACGGAAATGGAGGGAAAAACCAATACCGCTGCAAACCTTGCCTATACCATTGCCCAGACAGGACAGCGGGTATTAATGGTGGACTGCGACTTGAGAAAACCCGGTCTGACAAAACGGTTCGGGCAGGAAAAGACGCCCGGATTAACAGAACTCATCAGCAAAAAATTAGGGGCGATTATTACTGAAGGCGCCATTGCCGATGTCCGATTAAACGATTTGATCAAATTAAATAAACTGCAGAAAAGAACCGGGATCCTGTCCATCAGCGATGACATCAACCAGGTGGACATCAGTTTCTGCAACGGCAGCCTGGCAGATATTTACTGGAAAAACAGGCCGGAAAAACAAAAGCTGGCCTCCAGTCTGATCAGCAATAATCTTTTAACAAAAGAACAGGCCCAGACTGCCATCGGCCACCAGAAAAAATCGGTCCAGAAACTCGGCACCATCCTGACCACCATGGGCATGATCACCAGGGCTGAATTAAAAAAACACTTGTCCGTGCATATTGTAGAAGCGTTTAAAACTGCGGTATCCATGTTTGACGGTAAGTTCACCTTTACCAGTCTGCCCGTCAGCAAGATTGACACCACCATTGAGCACAATGTGAATTTTGACAAACTGTTCCGTGAATTTCTTGATGATGAAAATCAATTCCCCTTTCTGACAAAAACAATTGAATCCATGATTGTTAAAACAGACATGGAAAACCTTTACTTGCTGCCCTCGGGCAAAATCCCCCCCAATCCTTCTGAAATGATCTGTTCCGAAAGGATGCTGTTCGTCCTGGAACACGTGACCCATGCATTTGATTTTGTGATCATTGATACCCCGCCGGTTCTGCCGGCCAGCGATGCCATGATGATTGCACCGAATACTGATGGAATCCTGATGGTGGTCATGGCCAATAAGGTTAATAAAAAATATATCAAAGATGCCATCAGCCAGCTTGAGACGGGAAAAACAAAAATTCTCGGACTGATTCTGAACCGTGTTGATGTGACAAAAGAACGCTATTACCGATACTACAGGAAATACTATACCGCCTATTATGGAAAACCCGAGGGTGAGTAGATGTTTTACTGGGAAGGGGACTCATTTTCATTGTCTCTCTTAAATAATTTTTAATAAAAGAATTCTTTGCATTGAAATTAATTTTTCTTTTATATAGTATCGTTTATGGTATTTTTTTGAATATTCAGGATACATAAAAATGAACGACATCGCCCCGGACGTTATTTATAGACAGACTGAAAATGCACTCATAAAAGAGATTGAGGACGAGTTGATTATTACAATCTTAAAAAATGAAGGTTTTCAAAGTTCTGATAATTTAATTTATACGACAAATAAAACCGGCAGTGTTATATGGAAACGTATCGATGGGCAAACCAAACTCAAAGATTTAATAAAAACACTTTCTGAAGAATACAATGCCTCAGCGGATATCATCGAAAAAGATGTTACCGCCATCGTCAAGGACTTCTTGCAAAAGAACCTCATTTATCCCATTTAATGAGTGTCAATGTTAAATATTATGCGGTAGCCGGAATAACCATCCAGGTTAACTCAGATTTACCCATTACTGAAAACACTTTCCACCCCAGGTTCAAGCTTTTTGAAGTAGATGGTCCAGGTGTGGATAATGTCGTTATACATCATCATTTTTACCTGCCTGATCCTCTTTTAAAAAATCATGATTCTCAAAAAAATGAAATCTATAAAAAAGACCAGTGGCAAATATATAAAACAAATGACGCCTGGATCTATAAATTTCACCCGGTTTTTCCAGATGATCCCGATCATTCCGCTGTGGGAATATTTAATCTAAATCATCGCCATGTGGACATCTATACCTGTGATATTGATAAAGTCAAATATGCAAATCATCATTTCAATGCATTAACTCTTTTTAATTCAGATCAAGTTCTCTTTTCCAAAATTCTCAGTGACAGGAATGGATTGATCATTCATTCAAACGGTTTTGACATGGATGGCAACGGCATCCTGCTTGCCGGAAGATCGGGTGCTGGGAAAAGCACACTATCAAAAATGTTAAAAGCCGACAACATGAAGATTCTTTGTGATGACAGGATGTTCATTGCAAGGCCGGGAACAGATTTTTGGATATATGGCAATTGGTGTCATGGCAGCGTGCCCGATATTTCTCAAGGATCAGCTCCTTTAAAGGCGATCTTTTTTTTAAAACAGTCAAAAACCAATCAGATTGTTTTATTCAAAGACGTCAGTGCCCTTATCCCTCTATTAATGAAAAGTATTGTCAAACCTTTTCTGGACAAAGAGGGTTGGGATAAGACCCTTACGACGATTAAAGATTTAATTGAAACTATTCCATGCTATCAATTAGAATTTGATTTATCCGGCAATATATGTAAAAATATACGCAATTTGATTAATTAACCCCTTAGGGCCACCAATACTAAAAAATGACGGTTGATCTGAATACATGTTATAAAGCTTTAAAAGACACTGTTACAAAACAAATTGAAGATGAACTTCTTATTGTTCCCCTTGTTTCAGGAATAGGTGATCTGGATTCTGAAATGTTTTCTTTAAATAAAACAGCTGCTCTTGTCTGGGAACGTCTTGACGGAATTACTTGTCTTGGCGATCTTATTCAAGATATTTCCAAAGAATTTGAAATTCCCTATAATACTATTCAAGCAGACGTTGTTGATCTTGTGGAGAATCTTTTAAAAAAAGGGTTGGTCACTGCAGCTTCATAATTAAAGCAACCATGCTGAATAAATTTGCTGAATAAATTGTTAATGTCAAAAATAAGTTTTTAATTATTTAGATGTGGCATATAATTTGCTTTAACAATACTTAAAATATATTACTTGGAGGATAAATAATGACTACTGAACTTAAACAATGGGAAAAACCCCGGATCAGAATAATTTCAACCATCGAGACAAATGAAACCGTTCTGGTTACCCAGTCCGGAGGCCCTTTTGGCTCAAGCTCCAGCAGCAATGACAATACTCATACACCTGCTGAATAGTTTAACACAGGCAAAACCATTTAAATTTGACCGGAGAATTAACATGAAACATAAAACCAGCATCTTTTTAGTCTTTCTCTTATTATTGGGATTCAGCACTGCACAGGCAGGCACCATAACCTATGAATCCTTATTTGGGACAGTTCTTCATAACAACAGTGACAATATTGGTTATACATTTGAAGGGACTGTGAAAACCCCTGCTGATGTTGGTGAATTTCAACTGACTTCAATCCCGGAAGTCATCAAGACATTCGGGTATTGCGTAGATATTGAAACCCCAATTTGGCAAGGCTATACCTACGAATACAAACTGTTTGACCTGGCCGATCTCCACAACGGCTATCAAGCCGCATGGCTGCTCAATAGATGGAACAATACCATTGATGAAGAAGAAGAAGCCATTGCATTGCAGCTGGCCATTTGGGAAATCTTATATCAAGATGATTTTGAATATGATGACCAGACAACATCCAGTGATGTAGATACTTTTTACACGACTTACATAAGCTCATTTACAAATAGTTACAACCCTGATGATATTGCCGGTCTCCGTTTCATGGGGGCTGATCTTTATATCATAGACCCTGATACTCAAAAAATTGTTGATGCCCAGAATATAATTGTTCAAGTCGTTCCCGAGCCTGCCACCATGATCCTTTTTGGCCTCGGACTCCTGGGACTGGGTGCTGTTGGAAGAAAACAATCATAGATAAAACAAACAATTCAAAAGAACAGATTAAGACAGAGGGTGTTGAATACTCTCTGTCTTTTTTTTTTGTTTTATGTATAATCATGCCTGATGACTCCAAACTCCCTAAATACCAAGCTTAAAAATGCCATCCGGATTGACCGGGCCCTGAAGTTTGTATGGCAGGCATCGCCTTTATATTCAATACTTTCAGGATTTATTGTTCTTGTTCTGGGTGTCCTTCCTCTTGCCTCCTTATACCTTATCAAGCTTATTATTGATTCTGTCACCGGGCTTGACTTCAGTCCGGATACAAGCCTGCTGGACCAGGATTTTTCAACCCCCCTTCTTTATATTGGAATGGCATGTGCCATCGGGATCTTTACAGCGTTTTTCAATTTTTTATCCGACTATATAAAAAAGGCGCAATCCCTTATTGTTACAGATCACATGTTTTGTGTGCTGCATGAAAAATCCGTACAGGCAGACCTGGCCTTTTATGAATCCCCGGAATACAGGAATACGCTTTTCAGAGCCCAGAGAGAAGGGCCTTACCGGCCGACAAGCATTGTGAACAACCTTTTTATTGCAACTCAGAGCGGGGCCTCTTTTGCAGCTGTGTTCGGTTTATTGTTCCTGTTCAACCCTATTCTTTCCATAACCCTGGTTGCAGCGGCGGTACCCGGCGTTTTATTGCGCTTGAAATACTCTGAAAAAATCTATTCCTGGCAGGAAAAAAGGACGGAAGATGAGCGCCGTGCCTACTATTTTCACTGGATGCTCACAGGAGATGCCCATGCCAAGGAGTTCAGGCTTTTTAATCTTGGAAAGCATTTTATTGACCAGTTTAAATCCATTAGAAAAATATTAAATAAAGAAAAACTTTATTTTGAAAAAAGGCGGTCCCTGGGAGATTTCATTGCCCAGTCAAGCTCAACCCTCGCGGTTTTCGGGTCCTTTGCCTATATTGCCTTGAAGACTGCCCAGGGAACGATTACCCTGGGAGACATGGTCATGTATTTTCAAGGATTCCAAAAAGGGCTTGGATTCTTAAAAACCCTTTTGGAGAGCGGTGCTCAGATGTATGAGGATAACTTGTTTCTGTCGCATCTGTATGAGTTTTTAACGGTAAAACCCCAAGTTCTTGAACCCGAACTCCCCTGCAATGTGCCAAAAAAAATCAGCGAAGGCATTAAATTTAAAAATGTGAACTTTTCTTACCAAAATAGCGTAAAAAATGTGCTAAATTGTGTAAACTTTTCCATAAACCCGGGCGAAATAGTAGCGCTCGTGGGAGAGAACGGTTCCGGCAAATCCACAATTGTAAAATTATTAGCCCGGCTCTATGATCCTCAAAGCGGTGATATTTTTCTGGATGGGCAGAATATTAAAAACTTTAAAACAACGGATTTCAGGAAAAAAATCAGTGCTGTTTTTCAGGACCACATAAAATATCAATTGTCAGCCAAGGAAAATATCTTTCTGGGAGATACGGAACAAAAGGACAACATCAGCGGTATTAAAGAAGCTGCAAGACAAACAGATGCAGATAAGAAAATATCCAGCTTTCCCTCTGGTTATGATACCATATTGGGCAGGTGGTTTAAGGATGGTGAGGAATTAAGCATCGGTCAATGGCAGATGGTGGCTATCTCAAGAGCTTTTTTCAGGAATGCTGAGATTGTTATCCTGGATGAACCGTCCAGCGCCCTGGACCCTAAAACAGAAATGAATATTTTTTCCAAACTTAAAAAGTTAATAAAAGGCCGTGCCGCCTTGGTCATCAGCCACAGATACTCAACCGTTAAAATGGCAGATAAAATCCTTGTTCTGGATAAGGGGCATATCATAGAGCAGGGGTCCCATGAGGAACTCATAAAAGAAAACGGAAAATATGCAAAGTTGTATAACACGCAGGCAGGTGGTTATATATAATCAAGTTCTGACATTTTTTGTCACACTATAAACCCTTATTTGCCAAACAGGCCGACAAAACTCCCTGCCACCCTTTTTTTAAGTTGAAATAATTTTTTAATGCTGTATCATTTAAAACTATTCCATCAAGCATTCGAACGGAGACATTGCAGTGAAAAAACGAAGTTGTGAAAGGTTCAGTATTCCAGGCACTACACTTTTCTATAAAAACAAACCCCGTTTTTTCGGCAAGAGTCGATATTCCAATGACTATTTTCCGGTTATCAATATGAGCAGGGGTGGCGCCAGCTTTTTATGCGACCAGAGACTCAAAGCCGGGACCCTGCTCATTGTAAAAGTCAATATTCCGGGAGTCGAAAAAGAGCCTGAAATCATTGCCGACGTCAAATGGATATCTAAAAACCCGGAACAAAGCTATAAATACCAGACCGGGATTGCTTTTATTTCCTATGGCGACGGGAAAAATGAAAACTCAAGAGAAATTCTTTCCCTTTTAGAGACATTAGAGGAGAAGTCCAATACAGTTTGATAGAAGTATTTTCCATAAAATTAGGTAATATATGTTATAATTTATTACCTTTATTTCCTAATTTTAAGGTTAATTATTATAAAGCCCTGATAATAAAAGCGCTTCGGCTCTGGCACACTACTTGCTAAATCTTATTGCATGGTGTATGACAAAACAACAGTGGCGAAAAACAGGAGAGATAGAATGAAAACCATATTGATAACGACCATATTGATCATCGGCCTGATGGCCTTCTCATATCCCGGTTTTGCAGAAGAAATTGTCTGGGAAAAAGATTTTGTACACGCCCTTCAAAAAGGGAAGGCGAAAACCACAGGACAGGCTGAAGGATTGGGGTATACTCCCGCAGAAGAGACGGTGTTGGAAAATGCAATCAAACAGGCAATGGACCTTAAAGCGCCTCCATGTGAAGCAATGAAAATTGCCGTAGACCTTAAGTATAGTCCATACTCTGTTATTAAAAATGTTTTTGCTCATGGTGGCGAAGTAGATTTAAACCAGCTGTGCATGTGTGCTACAGAAAGCGGAATCAATAAACAAATTGTTGCCAAAGCTGCTGCAGATGCAACATCTTCCTTAGGCACCCCTATCTTTCCCCGCGATGAAATCACGCAAGCACAATGTTTAAGAGAAATTGGGTTGGGCTATACGCCGTTAGCAACCATACCTCGCATTATTCCACCGCCGCCGCCTGTACCGGTTTCTGTTGCAAGCCCGGCAACATAGTCGGAAAAAATTACCAAAAAGCCATGCTACTCAAGTAGCATGGCTTTTTTTTATTGACATTATATCTTTGTAAATATTAAGCTGCTCAAAATTCATATTAGTAATATATTCTTTTTTTATTAAATTTTATAGTTTGATGAACAATAATAGTATTTTCACGAATGATGAGGCGCAGCAAGATGAGACATAAAAGAAATCTTATTCAATTATTTATTATAGTTTTTTCTATTATCGTATTGATTCACAGCTCCTATGCTGCAGATACTCCTCCTGCCGGCCAGTCCCCCATACCTTCGGGTCAGTCAAAAGGAAGGGTAGTCACACAAGACGAGGGGATCAACGCTGATATTTTCGGGCAGAAGGGCGGCAGGTTTCACCCTTTTTTACTTCTTGAAGAAATCTATACAGATAATCTTTTTGCCACCCATTCGAATACAAAAGCGGACTTTATTACCACCATCTCCCCAGGCATCTGGCTTGCTTTTCCTGCGAACCGGGAAAAGCTTCTGTCCATTGATACAACGACAACATCTCCGGGCGGGCTCCAATTAAGCCGCATTAAACCTGAGGCAACCCGGCGGTATCAAACCTATTTTTTATATTCACCCGACTTTGTCTTCTATTCTGATTATTCCAACCATGACCATGTGAATCATAAAGCTGAAGCGCTTTTCCAGTATAACTTCAATTCCGGATTATCCTTTGATTTGATTGATATTTTTCATGACAGAGAAGAAATCGCCGGCAATGGTGTGATTGATACGCTTTACAGACACCAGGATAACCTGCTCGATTTTATCACCACCTATGACGCGCCCTCGGGGAAATTCAAAGTACAACTGACTTACTCAAATTATGATCTGGCTTACAAGGACTCAGCAGTTGACTATAGAGACAGAAATGACAATTCAGTCGGCTTGTCTGTTTTTTATAAGTTCTGGCCCAAAACCTCTCTTTTTGTTGAATATGATTATTCAATTATTAAATTTGATACCGGATCGGCAAACGACAGTGTTGAAAATCGTTATTATGGTGGTGTAACCTGGGATATTACGGCTAAAACACGGGGGACATTAAAATTAGGGTATATGGATAAAGATTTTGATCTGGACTCTGTAAAAGATCACGACGGCTTTTCCTTTGAAGTGCAAACCCAGCACAATTTAACCTCTAAACGAGCGCTTCAGATAAATGGATACCAAAAATTTCATGAATCAGACCTGGCAAATGCATCAACTTTTCTTTCAACCGGTATTGATGTAGCAGTGATGCAGCGGTTTACCGAAAAATGGTCCGGCACGCTGAGTGCTTTTTTTAAGCGCAATGAATATAAAGGATATAGCCGGGATGATGATTTGTATGGATTTGGCCCGGCAATACGGTTTGAACCTAGAAAATGGCTGATTTTTGATTTAGGGTACACTTACTATCGAAATGATTCCAACGTAACTTTCTATGACTATGAAGCAAACATGATTTTTCTCAGAGCAAGTCTGTCCATGTAAAAAAAATGATGCGACATCACTTAAAAATAATATTAATCCTATCTTTGTTTTTCATGCCATTTATTTGCATAGCCCAGGAATATATCATTGGTGAAGGAGATGTTCTCAATATAAATGTATATGAGAATGAAGATCTGTCTACCACGGTTAGAGTCAGCTCGGACAGCACAATACGGGTACCGCTTTTAGGTGAAATATCCGTAAAGGATCTTACGGTTTCACAGGTATCTGCTAAAATTGAAAAATTATTGGCAGACGGGTATCTTGTCAATCCCCAGGTGGATGTATTCATTGCAGAACATAGAAGCAAGAAGGCGATTATTTTAGGCCAGATCAGAAATCCGGGGCAATATGAACTCAGGGGTAAAATTACGTTTTTGGAATTTATTTCCAAGGCAGGCGGACTCACCGATGATGCCGGCAGTACGGCAACCATCAAACGGATGAATGACACCGGCGGCAACATGGATCAAATTGTTCTGGATTTGGAAAAACTCATTAAAAAAGGCGACACCTCTTTAAATATCCCTGTACAGGATAACGACAGCATTTACATCTCAAAAGCAAAGACCTACTATGTTTCCGGAGAGGTTGTAAAACCGAATTCCTATCAATATGAACAGGGACTTACTGTCATAAAAGCCATAACAATGGCCGGCGGATTTTCCAAGATAGCCGCGAAAAATAAAGTCCAGGTTATTCGGATTGAAAATGGCCAGAAGCGAATTTTTGAAAATGTTAACATGGATGAACCGGTCCTTCCAGAGGATGTGATCGTGGTTCCTGAAAGTTTTTTTTAGATGATGGATGAAAGAGAAATACATTTAAGAGACTATCTTCGAATTATCAATAAGCGTAAAGGGTCTATTCTTACCTTTTTTATTCTGACCCTGTTAACGGTTATTATTGCAACCTTTACCGCGACCCCTCTATATTTTTCTTCCACAAAGGTCATGATAGAACGCAATACGGCCGGGGCCTTAACAACCAGTTATACCTATACCCCCCAGGACCCGGAATTTATTGAAACCCACAATCAGTTGATCATCAGCACGGCTGTTGTGGAAAAAGCCGTCAAAAGCATGGACCCGGAAAAGATATATGATTCTTTTTTCTCAAAAAAAGATAAAAAAGAATCATATATCTCTTCTCTGAAAGGATGGATAAAAGACCAGTATCTTTCATTTAAAGAAATGATCGGAATTGAAAATTTTTTCTCTGCTTCAGAAGATATGGTTGAAAAAATGATCCCGGATGAGCTGAATGTGCCGCTTACAAAAGCCCAGATCCTTGAGAATATTATTAAAAAAAATATATTCGTCACACCTGTTGAAAACTCAAGAATCCTTCAAATCGGGTATATGTCCGACAACCCTGCTGTTGCAGCAAAGGTGGCAAATGCTGTTGCACTGGCGTATATTGATCAACTTGTTGACATGCAGATGGAAGTTTCCGGTTACAGTATCGGCTGGATGACACAAAAATCAGAGATACAACGGATTAAGCTTGAAGAGTCGGAAAAAGAACTGCAGGCATATAAGAAAAAAAATGATATCGTAACCATAGAAGATAAAATTACTGTTTTACCGGAGAGAATGGCAGATCTTTCCAGGAACCTGACGATTTCCGAAACAAAGAGAAAAGAGCTTTATGCTGTCTACAATCAGGTTAAAAATATTAATAAAGAACAACTTGAAACTATTCCAATCATCGTAGAAAACGCATCGGTTGAATCCATCAACCAGAAGATTCTGATTGCAGATCAAAAAATTTCAGAACTCTCAAAAAAATATGGGCCTAAACATCCTAAAATGATCACGGCCAGAAATGAACTGAAAGGTCTTAAAGATAAAAAATATACTGAACTGGAAAAAGTTGTCCAGACAATAGAAAATGAATATCAGCTTGCCAAATCCAACGAGAGAGATTTAAAAGCTCTTTTGGACCAGACCAAATTTGATGCGGAAAGACTGGGGGAAAAATCCATTCAATTGGGTATCCTGCAAAGAAAAGTAGATACCAACAGTTATCTTTACGATGCCCTCATCAAAAAGATGAAAGAACGCGGCATTACAGAAAGAAACCAGGCCGTCAATGTATGGGTGATTGAAAAAGCACAAATTCCAAAGCTTCCTGCCAAACCCAATAAGAAGAGAAATATTCTTCTTGGCATCATCCTTGGGTTCTTTGGTGGTATTGGCATTGCCTTCTTTTTTGAATATCTTGACAATACGGTTAAAACACCTGAAGATGTTGAGGAAAAATTTGATATCCCTGTTATCAGTACCATTGATTTTTCAAAAGACAAGAAACAGACCATTGTTCAAAATGTGCTGGATGATTCATCTTCAATCATCGCTGAAAGTTTTAAGGGGCTGAGAACCTCTGTGCTTCTCTCTTCAGCTGACAATCCGCCTAAAATACTTCTTATCAGCAGTATCACACCGGGAGAAGGAAAATCTTCTGTCAGCGCCTGTTTAGCCATAACCATTGCCCAGGCCGGCAAAAGGGTTTTATTGATTGATGCTGACATGAGACGGCCGGTGCAGCACAAGAACTTTAATCTTGAGAACACAACCGGATTAAGCTCCTTTCTGGCCGGCGTTTCTGAATTAAAAGACTCTGAATCTATTGAACCTGTCGAAAACCTTGATATTATAACCGCAGGTCCCATTCCTCCCAACCCGTCAGAGCTGTTAAGTTCAAAAAAATTAATCAGCCTGCTGTCAGATGTATCAAAAATTTATGACATGGTGATTATTGATACACCGCCTTTGGCAAGCGTGACTGACCCTGTTATTTTAAGCAAACACGTTGATGGCTTTATCCTTGTTACATGGGCCGGAAAAACCACCTATGAACTGATCGGCAAAGGATTAAAGCAGCTCAGAGAAGTGGATGCCCCCATAACCGGTATGGTACTGAACCGGTTCAACGCGAAAAAGAGTGGCTACTATTATAACTATGGTGATTATTATTACGCATCAGAATCTTAAATAACATGTCATTAACCGTTTCAAAAAGTTTATTTTTCTTTTTATTTATTTTCACTCCCTTGGCATTTGGAACAACCGAACCCTGGTCATACGCTGTTATGGAGGGCCTAACAGCTCTTGCCCTTTTGAGTTTTTTTATTTTTATTTTAAAAAACAAAGAAGACCTGTACCAGGTCCCGGGCATTACACCTTTATTGCTTTTTCTTTTTTACATCCTTTTTCAACTGATTCCGCTTCCCCCTTTTGTTGTTGCGTTTTTATCACCCGATGCATTTAAGATTCATCAAACAACACAAATGATTACAGACACGAATTCCTGGATGATGTTAACCGTTCATCCAAAAGCCACGGTATCTGAATTTTTACGATATTCCACCTATGTCATGTTCTATATATTAACCGTGCAATTGCTCAGCCAGAAAAAAATGCTCCAGACCACTGTCCTTGTCATCACACTTTTTGGCGGGCTTCTTGCCTTTTCTTCCATCCTGCAGTTTTATCTGACTGAAGATATGGCCTTGTGGTTCAGGCATGTGCCGAAGAATTCCATTATTGTCGGCCCTTATGTGAACCACAATCATTATGCCGGATTAATGGAATTGATGTTTCCCATTGTTCTGGGCCTTTTTTTATTTTACCGGCCAAGAATTGGAAACACCTCTTTAATAAAAGGCATTGCTGAAATCTTCAGCCAGGAAAAAGCCAATATTCATATTTTGATCGGAACTTCGGCCTTATTAATTGTTGTCTCCATCTTTGTCAGTCTTTCTCGAGGTGCCATGATCAGCACCTGTCTGTCCTTGATATTGTTTACCCTTCTGCTGTTAAAACGCAAAATCAGCAAAGGAAACACCACACTGATCTTAGGGGTGATCATATTAACCGCTCTTTCAATCGGATGGTTCGGCTGGGACCAGATTTTCGACCGGTTTGCCAGGTTGAAAAATGCCCAGGGTATCATCTATGAATCCAGACTTGACTTCTGGCAGGACAGTAAGGAGATCATCCGCCATTATAAAATCACCGGGTCGGGCATGGGAACCTTTTCACACATTTATCCCCTGCATCGTTCCATGAAAACCCCGCTGTTCCTGGCCCATGCACATAACGATTATCTTGAACTTCTGGCAGAAGGCGGCATGATTGCGTTTATCCTTGCTGCATCTTTTCTGATTACCCTTTTCTTGAAAACCTATCAGATGTTTTTAAAAAGAAGGGATGCTTTTTCGATTTACCTTTATATGGGCAGTATTACAGCCTTAACGTCCCTTCTTTTGCACAGTTTTACCGACTTTAACCTGCACATCGGGGCCAATGGGCTCTGGTTCTTTTTTGTGGCCGGCATTGCCGTTTGTGCTGCCAATACAAACATAAGAAAACAGACCCCAAAAACAAGACTTTTGATCATAGACAACACCGTCAAAAGAATGGGTTCAGGTCTACTTTTGTGTATGATAACGGTTTTTGTCCTTTTATATAATGGTTCAAATTTATTGGGAATGTTTTACTATTCAAATATCAAGAACTATATCATGAGCACAAAAACGCCGGTTGAAATACTCCAGAAAATTGAAACCGTTGCAACTTTTGCCTCAAAATTTGACCCGCTTCATGCAGACTATCCATTTACCATCGCCAACACGGCCTGGTTTTTAAATGATACCGGAAGATCAAAGAATTATTTTATCACCTCCCTTTTTCTTGACCCCTTAAATTCAAGGCATTTGAACAGATTTGCAACCTTTCTTGCCCTTGGAAATGAACCTGAAAAAGCTGAAATCGCATTTCAAAAAAGCATGGTTTATGATCAAAGCAATCCGGAATATGCATTTGAGTATGCCGCCTGGCTGTTTACGAAAAATGACATTCAACAGGGTATTCAGTATATAAAAAGGGCGCTGGATCTGGATGAAAAGTATATGGACCGTGCCTTGACCGCCATGATTGTCTCTGGAATTGACGCTAAAAGTATTGAACTAGCCATCCCGGACAAGCCGGGACCGTCCATTGCCTTTGCAGGATTTTTATATGATACCGGGAAAACCCGGGAAGCAGTTGACCGATATATCGCCTCTCTTGATCTGATAGAAAAAATCAAAACAACCCCCGCATCATCTCAGTCGCAAGAGAATCAGGAAAGAATTGCAAGGTCTCATTTCTTTAAGGTGTATTGGTTTTTTAAAAAACACAATGACCTTCAAAACGCAATGCAGACCATGGAAAAAGCGGAAAAAATGTTTCCAATGGATGCCGGTATAAAGGTTTCTTTAGGCGATCTGTATTATCAGCAGGGTATTTTGTATAAAGCCCTGGATAAATATGATCATGCCCTTCTTCTCGAGCCGGGAAATAAAACCGCGTTAAAGATGATCAAAAAAATCAATCCGTAATATGCTGTTCTGCAAATTGTGCCATGACCTCATGAATTTTCTGGGGAGGAGAAATGGTAAAATAATTTTCTGCAACCACATGACCGATTTCATGGGAAACAACTCTCAGGGTGGCATTATCTGCCGAGTAAAACACCTTGTTCTGGGAGGGGGAATAAAATGCAATATAATCTACATCTATTTTGTAGAGTCGCTTAAAATCCTGCTGCACCTGTTTTTCGCCCGGATGAATCACGATGGAAAACTTCAGTTGCGGCGGGAACATATCTAAGACAACCATTACCTTTTCAACAATAAAATTGATCTTTGAAATCACTTCATCTTCTATGGTGTCGCGGCTGCCTGTCATGCCTGACTTCAGCCGCCCCATGTACAGGGAATCATTGAAGTCTCTTAAATCACGATAATCAGAATAGGCAATGGTTGCATATCTTGACTCAAGCTCAACGGCTCGTGCATCCAGCGGCAAAAAGAATATCACTGTCGAAACAAGACCGGCAGCTATGAATTTGAAACGATTCATCAATAATCGTTCCTATAGTTTTTCCCTGGAAAAAGTATAGTCATTGATCATGGTTTGAATATTTTTTTGGCTGTCCAGGATTTCATTTAAAAACGGTATGAATGCTTCAACATCCTGCCCGGAATCTTCCAACGCCTTTTTCAGCTGCAAAGATGTCACGGCAATGCTGGAATTAAAACTTTCTATAAGGGACAGCTTGTCGCCCAGAATAAAATTAAAGGCATTTACTTTTTGTGCCAGATCTTTGCCTTCATCTTTTTGCCGTAAAACAATTTTATGTGAAATATCCCCTTCAACCATGGCATCAAGGGTTTTTTCAAACCGGTAAAAAGGACCTGCCACCCGGTGGGTCAATAAAAGCGTCATAATAATCACTGCTCCACCGCCCAGCACGATAAACAGCCACTGGGTGCTTAAAATCTTTTTAAACAAGATCCCGGGTGTCACCCCAAGCTGCAATTGATAATTATCATATGCAATGGAAAGCGTATTTGAAGAAAAAAAGCTGAATATCCCTATGAAGAGAAGACTGCCAATGGTAACCAGAAGAAAATAATTAAAAATATACCGGCCTTGAAATTCTTTGTTTATAAAATAATTTCGTCGCTTATATTGAGGGTAATGACTCATTTTTTCCTCCAAATTTCTGCGGATTGTCTTATATTGTCCGTCCATTCGTCCAGAAG
>Ga0180009_10001508_pt1 | contig 28398 bp, 18 predicted proteins | sample OS_PC_MetaG_FD_123537 | JGI IMG/M metagenome (GOLD analysis project Ga0180009, IMG submission 123537) | Groundwater microbial communities from the Aspo Hard Rock Laboratory (HRL) deep subsurface site, Sweden - OS_PC_MetaG | ecosystem: Environmental > Aquatic > Deep subsurface > Groundwater... | reverse complement strand
GGCCGGGCAAAGCGCCCTTCGCCTGCTGGCCGCCTTCAGCAACGCCCAGGGCGAGGCCTTCCGCCGGGAGCAGTTCATCTGCCGTGGCGGCCCTTACTACTACCTGCTGGCCTACACCGCCCCGGAGAGCATCTTCGCCCAGGGCCAGGCCCACCGCGACCGCGCCCTGGCCAGCCTGCGCCTGTTACCTCCCCAACAGGAGCGGGAGCGCGGGGAGAGCCTGAACGTGGCCGCCTATGGCCCGGCCCTGTTGAACCAACTGGCCGGGCCGCTGTATTCCCCGGCCTTTGCCAACGGCACCCCCCAGGGCCAGGAGGTGGCCCGGGCCCACAACCGGCTCATCGCCGAACTGGCCCGCGCTCTGGGCGGCCAGGCGGCCGGGCAGAAGCCGGTGCTGGCGGCCCTGGAGCGCATGGGCGATCTCCAAACCCGCCAGATGGCCCTGCTGGAGTCGCAAACCGCCGCCTCGCCCCAAGCCCAGGCCTGGTGGGCCCGCCTCAAGCCCCTGTACAAGCTCCAGCTCAACTACGCCCTGACCCAGTCGGCCCAGCGGGGCATGGTGGAGGGAGCCCTGGCCGGCCAGGCCAAGCCGGAGCAGGCCAGCCAAAGCCTGGCCGCGGTGCAGATGCTGGCCGCCCTGCAACTGGCGGTGAGCGACCAGCAGGCCTTGATTCTGCGGGAGAACCAGGAGCTGTGGACCACGGCTCTGACCCTTTGGGACCAGATGAGCGGCGACCAAGCCCTGCCCGCCGCCTTCCGCCTGTCCCTGGCCCAGTTCAACCAACAGCAGCGCGAGCTGGCCCTGGAGCTTGGCCGGGCCACCATGGCCTCCAACGCGGAGCTGGCCCACACCGTGTTGGTGCTCCGGGCCTTGGAACTGTTTTCCCGGGAAGTGACCCGGGCCTACGGCGCGGCGGTGGGCGAGGCCATCCCCCGCCTGCGGGCCCAGGCCGCCCAGTTGGCCCAGGCCCGCCCCGGCGATCCGGCGGTGCAGGCGGTCACGGCCATCCTGGACAACCTGGAGCGCACCGCAGGGCAGATCAAGCAGGCCCAGGCCCCCCGCCCCCTGGGCCAACGCCTGGCCCAAGCCATGGCGCCCGTGGCCTGGGCCGGGGCCTGGCAATTCACCAAAGACTTCAGCTACAACCTGCTCATCGCGGCCCCCACCCTGGCGGCCAAGGCCACGGCCAACGCCGGGCGCTTCGTGGCCAGCGGCATGGAAACCAGCACCAAGCAGGTGACCAACTACCTGAGCTACGCCACCTACAGCCCCCTCAGGGTCACCTCGGACCCCCAAAAAGTGGTGGGCAGCGTTGACGAGATAATCAAGAACAACCCCAAGATGGCCAAGCACCGCGACCTGTTGAACCAGCGCCTGGCCCAGATGGCCCAGGGCCATGCGGCCAACGACCTGCAAGGCTACATGCAGCTAAAGAAACAGACCGTGGACGCGGCGGTGGCCGAATACGCCAAAGGCGAATACGGGGTGCGGGCCCTCAAGACCGGGGTGGAATACATCGATCAGGTCAAGACCATGAAGGTCGAGCCCGCCGCCAAGTGGGTGGCCGAGAAGGTGACCAAGGGCGTTTTGGGCAACCAGGTGGGCGGGGTCCTGAGCCCGGCGGCCCAGGGCACGGCCAGCCTGTTGGCGGGCACCGCCTACAAGGTGGTGGCCGACCTGCCCAAGAACGTCATGGTGCTCATGAACCCCCAGACCAGCTACGCCGAGAAGGGCCAGGCCACCTACGAGCTGGCCGGCAGCGTGGGGGCCTCGGTGCTGTGTTACACCGGCACCGCCGCCGCCCTGGCCGGCAAGGTGGCCCCGAGCCTGGCCGCTGCGGCCCAGGGTGCCTACAAGATCGGGGCCGGACTGGTCAGCCGCATGATGCCCGCCGGGGCCCAGGCCGCCGCCCAGGCGGCCACCAAGATGGTGGCCCCGGTGGTGCAGCAGGTGGGCCGCCAGGTCACCCGGGAGGTGGCCGCCCTGCTGCCCGCCGAGGCCGAGGCGGCCAAGTACGCGGTGACCGGCATAAGCGCCGGGGTGCAGAAGCTTACCGCCATGGCCGCCCAGCCGGTGGGGGCCACCCTGGCCGCCGAGACCCGGGCCATGGTCAGCGAGGTGGTCAAGAACGTCACCACCACCGGCACCACCAGCCAGATACTAAAGGCCTTTGCCTCCAACTTCGCCATCAAGCCCCTTTTGGAGGGCGCGGCCAACGACAGCTTCTCGGGCAACGTGCTGCTGCCCATCTTGCAGTCGGCGGAGGCCGCCGCCAACGCCAAGCCGGCGTCTAGCGGGGTGTCGCGCAGCTTCAACAACAGCAATCTGCTAAAGGCCGACCAAGGCAAGATCGAACGGAAATTCGACAGCAGCAACCTGCAAAAGAGCGGCGAGGGCTTCCAGCTTCGGGCCGCCGCCGGGGCCAAGGAGCCCGAGGCCAAACCCGAGCCCACCGAAAAAGCCAAGCCCGAGCCGGTCAAGGCCCGCAAGGAGACCCCGGCGGAGCGGCAGAAGCGCAAGGACGATCTCATGGCCAAGGCCAAGCGCCTGGCCGCCCGCCAGGACAATTCGGTGTACAGCGACCCCAAGGTGGACTCCACCCAGGTGATCCCCGAGACCTGCACCATCGACGCGGTGGCCTGGCACCCCAAATATCCCGAGAACAAGTGGCCGGTCACTTATTACATCAGAGGCGGCCAGGTGACCGCCACCTCCGAGCACACCATGAGCTACGATAAATGGTGCAACAAGAACTGGTGCTGCTCCCCCTCCAAGACCAACGGCACTTTCAGCGGCAGCCTGATGAACAACGTCATCACCGGCACCTGGAAGATGACCAGTCCCCCCAACCGATGCTGGAGCCTATGGAACAAAGGCACCAAGGGAGGGGACGGCAAGTACACCTATGCCGAGGTCCGTTGCGAGTACACCCAGTCCTCCACCTACACCATGCATAACACCTTGACCCTGGAGGTCAACGGCCGCCTGGCGGAAACCTACACCGGCAGCGGCACCCACAGCACTAGTTATGGCCCGCAATGCTGGGAAAACATGGCGGGCACCACCAAGACCAACAATTGGAACATGTCCTGGGACGACCCCAAGATGGAAGCCGACCTGCGCAAGCCCATGACCGGGGTGTGGGAGTTGCGCAAGAGGCCCAAGAGCGAGGAGAAGTAAAACGCCATGAACCACCTAGCCATGATCGCCCTCCTAGCGGCGGGTATGCTCTGGGCCGCCCCAGCCGGGGCCCAGTGGGTGCCCGGCGGCGCCCCCGGCCCCTCCCAGGGGCAAGCCCAGGAGCAGGCGGCCAAGCCCGCCCCGGCCAAGGCCTCGCCCTTCAGCCTGCCCAGCCAGGGCCAGGGCCAGGGAACCCCGGCTCCGGCGGCAGCGGCCCCGGCCCCGCCCCCGGCCCAGGGTCAGGGCAACAGCCCCTTCGCCCTGCCGGGCAAGGACGCGGCCCCCGCCGCCGCCCAGGCCAAGCAACCGGCCCCCGATGGCAGCCCCTTCGCCCTGCCCGCCAAACCGGCGGCCAAGCCGGCCTCCGCCACGTCCCAGGCCCTGGTGGACCAGGGGGTGGCCCTGGCCCACCAGGGCAAACTGGACCAGGCCCGGGAGGCATTTTTCGCGGCATTAAAACAAGACCCGGCCAACGCCGTGGCCTGGAACAACCTGGGCCTGGCCCTGCGCCAACAGGGCCAGTTGCAGCAGGCGGCCCAGGCCTACCAGAAGGCCATCGGCGCCGACCCCTCCTACGCGGTGCCCTACAAAAATCTGGGGGTGCTTTTGGAAAAGGCGGGGGAGCGGGCCACGGCGGCCAAGGCCTACCGGCGCTACGCCCAGTTGGCTCCCCAGGCCCCGGACGCGGCCTCGGTGACCAAGAGGGCCGTTTGGCTGGAATCAAAGCTCAAGTGAGGAAAATGAGGACACACCCAATGTTTGCAACGCGTATCGCCGGCGGCCTGCTGGCCCTGGCCCTCATGGGCCTGTTGGGAGCCTGCGCCGAGGTCGGCAAATCCGTGCCCCAAGAGGTGGGCGCGGCCTTCAAGGACGGCCAGAAGCGCTACGTGCTCACCAACGGCTTGAACCTGCGCCAGTGCCCCAATACCGAATGCCGCATCCTGGCGGTGCTGCGCCAAGGGGACATCGTCCTGAGCATCGGCGAGAAAAAGGGCTGGTCCCTGGTGGAGGCGGCGGCCAGCGGCCAAAAGGGCTGGGTGGCCAACCGCTACCTGGGCGCGAACCCGGGGCAGACCCCACCGCCCGCCACGGCCAAGTCCCCGGCCGAACCGCCCCCCCTGCCCAAGGAGCAATGGGGCGCGCCGGGCTCGGCCCCGCCTCCGGTTAAAGAGCAATACGGCAAGTAGGGCGCAGCCCGCATATTTCATGAAGATTGGGCGGCATAGAACAACGATTTAATCTTTGCGCGATCTTTATGAAATAGCGTTAGCCCCATCCGGGTTCAACCCGCACAGGGCCCGGCACAGCCAACCCCAGGCAGACAAGGCGTCCGGCAAGCGAGGTCTGCGGGCGTAGCCAGAGCGCTACGTCGAGGGCCGAGCGCAGCCGGCAACGCCGTATGCCGGGGGCTGGCGCAGCCGGACGCCCGGCCTTCATGAAATGTGCGGGCTACGGCTTTGTGAAGCGGAAGCTGTCCACCACCCTCTGGAAGGCGCCCAGGTTGGCCTTGTAGACCTCGGTGGGCGCGCTGTAGCTCACCAAGAACAGGTAGCGGCCCTTTTCCACCCCCACCTGGGCGTGGCCGAACTCCACCTGTTGGCCGGCGCTGTCCTTGGCCAGGTAGGAGGCCAGGAAATAAGGGGCCTGCTGCCCGGCCATGGACGCCTCGCCCTTTTTCAGAAGCTTGCCCTGGGGCACCCGGCTGATCTGGGCCAGGATGTCCTTCATCTGGCCCATTAGGGAGGTTCCACCGGCGTCCTTGTCGATTATCTGCACCAACAAGGCCACCTCGTAGGCCGGGGTTCCCTTGGGGCCGCTGATAAGGTAGTCGCGGTTCTTGGTCAACTCCCAGGACCAGGCGCTGGGCACCTGGAAGGCGAAGCCGAAGTTGGGCTCGTTGATCTCCTTGTAGCCCTGGGGCGCGGGGGAGGCGGCCGGAGCCGGTGCGGCCGGGGCGGGAGGCGCTGGTGCTGGTGCCGCCGGGGCGGGCGCGGCGGCCGCCTTGTCCGGGGCCACGCTGAACTCGGCCTTCTGAGCCTGTTCGCCGTCCAGGAAGAACTCCACCTCATACTTGCCCAGGGGCCAGCCCTTGGCCGGGGGCGAGAGCTTGAAGCTCACGTAGGCCCCTTCTTTCAGCTCCACCTGGTCCTCGGCGATCTGGCGGCGCTGGCCTTCAAGATAGTAGAAGACCGCCTTGACCTTGGTGCCCGCCGGGGCGGAAGACACCTTGGCCGTGGCGTAGATGGGCCCGGATGTGGGGGGCACCTGGCTCACCACCTGAGTGGGGGCCATGGTCTTGGGGTCCACCGCCGTGGCGATCTTGGGGTCGCTCAGGCTGGCGGTGGAGCAGGAAAAGGAGCCCTCGCAAGCGGCGAGGCCGGCCAGGGCGGCCAACAGCAGGCAACAAATCAAACGTGGCAGGCGCATTTTGCTTTGTCTCCCTTGGCTAGGACGGCAGCGGCAGGCTGACGCCGTTTATCGATTTTATACCAGCTCAATCAGAGAGGCACGCCTATAAAACCGGGCCGAAGGAGCGAACCTGCCCCCCTGCCCGGCTTCCGCCGCCCTCCTGAAATGCCATCCCCCCTCTCGAGCCACGACTCACAAACCATCCCGACCCTGGCCGGCGTGGCGGCGGCCTTGCCGGAACAAGGTGGGCGGCAGGCTGATTGTGGTTTATTTACACATTGTGTAAATAAACCTAAACAATGTGTAAAAATATCATTGACCCGGTCTGGCCCGATCTTTTACTGTGGTTTAAATGAGCCAACCCATGGTTGTGAGCATGCGTGACACTCCCCAACCATCTGAACCAGGAAGCCAGCCAAAACAAGTCCCAGCGCGGCGTCCAGAGCATCCACCGGGCCATCGGCCTTTTGCGCATCGTGGTGGCCCACAACGAACGGGGCATCAGCCTGGCCGCCCTGGCCCGGGAGTGCGATCTGCACGTGGCCACCGCCCGGCGCATGCTGGGGGCCCTGGAGGCCGAGGGGCTGCTGGCCCACGATCCCGCCACCAAGCTGTATCACCTGGGCATAGAGCTTTTTTACTTCGGCGCGGCGGCCCACCAGTTTCAGGTGCGCGACCGCTACCGCCACACCCTGGAGCGCATAGCCCGCCGCACCGAGGACACGGTTTTCCTGTCCATACGCTCGGGCAACGACTCCCTGGTCATCGACCGGGTGGAGGGCGCCTTCCCCATCCGCACCCTCACCCACGAGGTGGGCCAGCGCTCCCCCCTGGGCATAGGGGCGGGCAGCACGGTGCTGTTGGCCACCATGCCCGACAAAAAGGTCCGGGCCGTCATCCAGGCCAATCAGCGCCGCTATCTCAACTACAAAAACAGCACCCCCGAACAGGTGTGGCAATCGGTGAACCACTACCGCCAATTCGGCCACTCGCTCACCGGGGGGGTTTTCATTCCCGAGGCGGTGGCCATGGCCCGCGCCGTGCATGACGCCTCGGGAGAGGTTGTGGCGGCCATAAGCGTGGCGGCCATTCGCCAGCGCATGGGACCGGAGCGCCGCGAAGAAATCGCCGCCATTTTGCAGCAAGAAATTGAAGCCATAGACAAGCCAAACGGCTGACGAACTGGCTAGCGCCTTGGAACCGGAGGGAGCCGCCTTGGAGGGGGTTCAGTTTATTTGTGCATAGCGAGAGGTAACCATGTCTGGGATTTGTTTTATGCTGAAAAAGGCGGGTCTGGTCTTCACGGCCATGGCCCTGTTGCTGGCCCTTAGCTTGGCCCCCGGCTTTGCCGCGGACAAACCCAAGTTCGGCGGCGGCATCACCGTGGGTCTCAACACCGACCTGACCGCGGTGGACCCCCACACCAGCGTGGCGGTGGTCAACGCCATCGTGCTGCACCACGTCTTCGAGCCGCTTCTGGCCTACGGCGAGAAGCTGGAACTCATGCCCGTGGCCTGCGAAAGCTGGGAGGCCAACAAGGACTGCAGCGTCTACACCTTCCACCTGCGCAAGGGCAAGCTCTTTCATAACGGCCGGGAGATGGTGGCCGAAGATGTGAAGTTCTCCCTGGAACGGGTGATGGACCCCAAGGTCAGCCCCCGGGCCAAGCACTTCAGCAGCGTGACCGCGGTGGAGGCCAAAGACAAATACACCGTGGTGGTGAAGCTGAACAAGCCCTTCGCCGGCTTCCCCCACCTGCTGGCCTACATCAACCCGGTCATCGCCATGGTCCCCAAGGAGGAGTTGGCCAAGCAGGGCGGAATCTTCAAGGACCACCCCATCGGCACCGGCCCCTACATGTTCGCCGAGTGGAAGCCGGACCGCTACATCCTGCTTAAGAAATTCGACAAGTACACCGGCCCCACCGGGGCGCGCAGCGGCCTGGGCGGCGAGCGCATCGCCTATCTGGACACCATCAAGCTGGTGCCCCTGCCCGAGGAGTCGGTGTCGATCATGGCCCTGCTCAACAAAGAGATCGACCTGTTGCAGTACTTCCCGCCCAAGTACGTGGAGAAGTACAACAAGGACTACGCCAAGAAGGGCCTGAAGCTCAACGAGGTCCCCGGTCTGTCCTGGTATCAGGTCTATTTCGGGGTGGGCAAACCGGTCACCAACAACCTGAAGTTCCGCCAGGCCTGCGCCTATGCCATCGACCTGGACAAGGTGACCCAGGCGGCCTACCTGGGTCACGCCAGGAGCAACCCCTCGGTCATCGCCCGGGGCAGCGTCTACCGCACCGACTACCACGACACCTGGTACAAGTATGACCCGGCCAAGGCCAAGGCCCTGCTCAAGGAGGCCGGCTACAAGGGCGAGCCAGTGGTCCTGGACACCACCAAGAAGTACATCGCCATGTTCCGCCAGGCGGTGGCGGTGCAGGCCGCCCTGCAGGCGGTGGGCGTCAACGTGAAGCTCAACGTGGTGGAGTGGCCGGTGCTTCTAAAGAAGTGCGTGAAGGGCGACTTCCAGATGCTTTCCTACGGCGCGGGCGGCGCCCCCAACCCGGCCCTGGCCTACGCCTACCTCAAGCGCTCCGGCTTGGAGGACACCGTTCCCCGCCTGAAGGAAATCAAGGAAGCGGCCTTGATGACCGCCGACCTGGGCCAGTTGCAGAAGCTCTACGAGGAGGCCCACCGCATCACCTACGAGCAGGTGCCCTGGATCCAGCTTTACAACTACAACTACCTCCAGGCCCACTGGAACTACGTGAAAGGCTACAAGACCATCAACACCGGCTTCCCCATCCTTTGGGGCGTGTGGCTGGACAAATAGGCGTTTTTTAGCACGCGTCCCGGAGGAGCCCCCGGCGGCTCCTCCGGGACGCCCTCAACCCTGGCGGCGGCCCAACCATGCTCAAATATATTTTAAAACGCCTGATCTACCTCATACCCACCCTGATCCTGGTGGCGGCCTTGGTGTTTTTGCTCATCCACATGATTCCCGGCGACCCGGCGGCGGTGATCCTGGGGCCGGACGCCACCGCCGAGGACGTGGCCTCGGTGCGCGAGGCCCTGGGCCTGGACCGGCCGCTGTACGAGCAGTTCGTGGTCTGGCTAGGCAACCTGGTGCAAGGCGACTTCGGGGTGTCCATCCATTCCAAGCGCCCGGTCATCGACTCCATCGGCGAGCGCTTCCCGGTCACCCTGTGCCTCACCACCCTGGCCCTCATATTCGCCCTGATAATCGCCCTGCCCTCGGGGGTGTTGGCCGCGGTGCATCACAACACCAACAAGGACTACCTGTTCATGATCGGGACCATCCTGGGCGTGTCCATCCCCGGCTTCTGGCTGGGGCTCATGGCTCTGTTGGTGTTCTCGGTGCAGTTGGGCTGGTTTCCCTCCACCGGCTTCGTGGCCATGTGGGAGGAGTTCTGGGAAGGCCTGCGCTACATGATTTTGCCGGCAATCACCCTGGGCCTGTTCATGGCCGCGGTGGTGGCCCGCATGGTGCGCTCCTCCATGCTGGAGGTGCTGCGCCTGGAATACGTCACCCACGCCCGGGCCAAGGGCCTGAGCGAGTGGAAGGTGGTAACCAAGCACGCCCTCAAGAACGCCTTCGCCCCCACCCTGACCACCATCGGCATCCAATACGGCATGCTCCTGGGCGGGGCGGTGGTCACCGAAACCGTGTTCAGCCTGCCCGGGCTGGGCAAGTATCTGGTGGTGTCCATCTACATGCGCGACTATCCGGTGGTCCAGGGCTGCATATTGTTCATCGCCCTGGTCTACGTGCTCATAAACATGATCGTGGATCTGCTCTACGGCTACTTTGATCCGCGGGTCCAATACTCATAGGGCGGCGCCAGTGTTTTTGCAAAGATTTCTGCACAACCCCATAGGGATGATCGGCGTGGCGGTGATCGCGCTCAACATCTTCATCGCCGCCTTCGCGCCGGTGTTGGCCACCTACAATCCCCTGACCATCGACGTGGCCCATCAGTCCGAGGCCCCCTCGGACCAGCACTGGTTCGGCACCGACGAGTTCGGCCGCGACATCTACAGCCGGGTGATCTACGGCTCGCGAATCTCCTTGTACATCAGCCTGCTCTCGGTGGCGGTGGCCACCCTGTTGGGCGTGGCCATCGGGGCCTCCTCGGGCTATTACGGCGGCTGGCTGGACAACATCGTCATGCGCATCATGGACGCGGTGATGTCTTTTCCGGCCATACTTTTGGCCATCGGCATATTGGCGGTGTTGGGCCCCAACCTGTCCAACGTGGTGCTCGCCCTAGGCCTTGTGTACACCCCGCGCTTCGCGCGCATCGTGCGCGGCTCGGTGCTCTCGCTAAAGGAAAAGGAGTTCGTGGAGGCCTCCCGGGCCATCGGCAACGGCGACGCCTACATCATCTTCCGCCACATTTTGCCCAACTGCACCGCGCCGCTCATCGTGCAGGCCACGGCCAGCCTGGCCTACGCCATTTTGGCCGAGAGCATGCTCTCCTTTTTGGGTCTGGGCGCCCCGCCCCCGGCGCCCTCCTGGGGCAACATCCTTTCCGACGCGCGCAACTTCATGATGGACAACGCCATGATGACCGTGTTCCCCGGCCTGGCCATCACCCTGGCGGTGCTGGGCTTCAACCTGGTGGGCGACGCCCTGCGCGACGTCCTGGACCCCCGGCTCAAGTGACGGCCATGGAACCACTGTTGAGCATAGAGAACCTGGAGGTCAGCTTCCACACCCGCCAAGGCGTGGCCCGGGCGGTGTGCGGGGTCAGCTACGATATCGGCCGGGGCGAGGTGCTGGGGGTGGTGGGCGAGTCCGGCTCGGGCAAGAGCGTCACCGCCCTGTCGGTGCTGCGCCTGGTGCCCTATCCCGGGCGCATCAGCGCCGGGCGCATCAACTACGAGGGCCGCGATCTGCTGGCCCTGCCCGAAAAGCAGATGCGCCGGGTGCGCGGCGACCGCATCTCCATGATCTTCCAGGAGCCCATGATATCGCTGAACCCGGCCTTCACCATCGAGAACCAGCTCACCGAGGCCCTGCACAACCACCGCAAGATGAGCCAGAAGGAGGCCCGCGACCGGGCCATCGAGATGTTGACCCTGGTGGAGATCCCCGACCCGGCCAAGCGCATCAAGGACTATCCCCACCACCTCAGCGGCGGCATGCGCCAGCGGGTGATGATCGCCGAGGCCCTCTTGTTGGACCCGGACGTGCTCCTGGCCGACGAGCCCACCACCGCCCTGGACGTGACCGTGCAGGCCCAGGTGCTCGATCTCATGCACCGGCTCAACGAGCGCATCGGCACGGCCATCATGCTCATCACCCACAACCTGGGAGTGGTGGCCGAGTCGGCCCGGCGGGTGGTGGTGATGTATTGCGGCCGGGTGGTGGAGCAGGGCCCGGTAAAGGAAATTTTCGAGCAGGCGGCCCATCCCTACACCCAGGGCCTGCTCAAATCCATCCCCAAGCCGGGCGGCCGGAGCAAGCTCTACGAGATGGCGGGCATCGTGCCCAGCCTGTTCGAGCTGCCCCAGGGCTGCCCCTTCGGTCCCCGCTGTCCCCAGCGGCGCCCCGAGTGCGGCCAGAGCCCGCCTCCCTGGCGCGAGGTGCAGCCGGGACATCATGCCCTTTGCTGGCTCTACGCGTGAAACGCCATGTCGCTTAAAACGATACTCAAGGTTGAAGACCTAACCAAACACTTCGTGGTGGGCCGCTCCCTACTGTCGGCCGGCGAGGTGGTCAAGGCGGTGGACGGGGTGAGCTTCGCCCTGATGCAGGGCGAGACTCTGAGCCTGGTGGGCGAGTCCGGTTGCGGCAAGTCCACCACCGGCCGCCTGGTGCTGCGCCTGATTCCCCCCACCCGGGGCACGGTGCTCTACCAGGGCAAGGACATCGGCAAACTGGCGCCCGAGAAAATGCGCAAGCTGCGCTCCGAGATGCAGATCATCTTTCAGGACCCCTGGTCCTCGCTCAACCCCCGCATGACCGTCAAGGAGATCATCGGCGAGGGGCTGCGCCGTCAGAGCGGACTCAGCCGGGCCGAGCGCAAGAATCGGGTCCTGGAGATGATGGAAACCGTGGGCCTGAGGCCCGAGCACTACCACCGCCACCCCCACGAATTCAGCGGGGGCCAGCGCCAGCGCCTGGGAATAGCCCGGGCGCTCATCATGCGGCCCCAGCTGGTCGTGGCCGACGAGCCGCTCTCGGCCCTGGACGTTTCGGTGCAGGCCCAGGTTGTCAACCTGCTGGCCAGGCTCAAGCGCGAGTTTGGTCTGTCGTATCTGTTCATCTCCCACGACCTGGCGGTGGTGGAGCACATAAGCGACCGCATCGCGGTGATGTATTTGGGCAAGCTCATGGAACTGGCCTCCAAGCGCCAGCTGTTTTCCCAGCCGCGCCACCCCTACACCCAGGCCCTGTTTTCCGCCGCCCCCACCACCGAGGTGGGGCGGGAGAAAAACCGGGTCATCCTCAAAGGTGACGTGCCCAGCCCGCTTAATCCGCCCGCCGGATGCCGTTTCAACACCCGGTGCCCCCGGGCCCGGGAAGACTGCCGGCAATTGGAGCCCGAATTCAAACTTCTCGCGCCGGGGCACTGGGCGGCGTGCCACCACCCCCTGGGCGGCTAGCCCGGCGCACACGCGGTTTCAAGGAGATATTGATGCAATCAGCCGAGATCAAACAGCTGCTATTTTCCGCCGTGGACGAGCTGCGGCCCCAACTGGTGCAGACCCTGCGCGAGCTGGTGGCCATACCCAGCGTGGTGGGCCAGGAGGCCCGGGCCCAGGACTACATGGAAAAGCTCTACCAGGAGTTGGATCTCAAGGTGGAGCGGGTGGCTCCGGACATGGAGGCGGTTAGGGCCCATCACGCCTTTATCGACACCGGCGTGTCCTACCAAAACCGCCCCAACCTGGTGGCCACCCTGCCCGGGGACCCGAAGCGGCCCTCCCTGGCCATCAACGGCCACGTGGACGTGGTGTCCCCGGAGCCCCTGGAGGCCTGGACCCGGGACCCCTGGGGCGGCCAGGTGGAAAACGGCCGCCTCTACGGCCGGGGCTCGGCGGATATGAAATCCGGGCTCTTGGCCAACTACTTCGCCCTCAAGGCGGCCCTGAGCGCCGGGCTGCGCCCCGGGGGCATGGTGCGCCTGATGAGCGTCATCGACGAGGAGGCCGGCGGCTCCGGTGGCACCCTGGCCTGCCTGTTGGCCGGCTACCGGGCCGACGCCCTGCTCATCACCGAGCCACACGGCATGAACGTGACCGTGGCCAACGCCGGGGTGAACCACTTCCGGGTTTATGTGCCCGGGCGCTCGGCCCACGGCGGCATATCCCACCTGGGAGTCAACGCCATCGGCAAGGCCCTGCCCATCTATCAGGCCCTGGCCGACCTGGACGAGCGGCGCGGCCGCGAGGTGCGCTACGAGCTTTTCGAAAAAGGCTCGGGCCGCTCCTGCCATGTCACCGTGGGCACCATGCGCTCCGGCGACTGGCCCTCCACCGTGCCCGGCGACGCGGTCATGGAGTGCCGCGTCAGCTTCGTCCCAGGCGAGAGCAAGGGCCAGATCCGGGCCCTGGTGGAGGACACCGTGGCCCAGGCGGCGGCCAAGGACCCCTGGCTGCGGGAGCACCCCCCCCGGGTGGAGTGGTTCGGCTGGCAGACCGATCCCTGGCAGCAGGACCCGGAGCACCCCTTTGTGCAAGCCCTGCTCGGGGCGGCCCAGGAGGTGGCCGGCCGGCCGGTGGAGTTCATCGGCCGGGCCTCGGGCCTGGATTCCAGGTTCGCGCCCGATTTCGGCATGGCCTCGGCCTGCACCGGACCCAAGGGAGCCAACATCCACGGCATAGACGAGTACGTGGAGTTGGACAGCGTGGTTGAAACGGCCAAGGTGGTGGGTCTGACCATGCTCGATTGGTGTGGCCTGGCCTCTTAAAAAAAGGCTAACTAACGGTTGGCCGTGACGATTAAAGGCAGCATCTCCCTGTTTGACAAGGGCCGCCACGGCCAGGGCAAGCCGCTGGGCCGGCGCAACCTTCCGCCCGTCCGGGTAGCCGAGTCAAACAGAGTCAGGGGGACATCCTCCTAGCCAAGTTCGCCGGGCCGCATCCCCAGGGCCGCGGCCCGGGCACATCCATCCCTCCCTCGCAGGCACCGCCCGCCCTGGGCCCACCCGGCCAAACCAAATTATTTTTCCTACTCTTCCAGTGTATTTACAGTGGCGGTTTGGATATAATTGCGCGAACATACGTCCTTGACCAGCACTACCGGCGGGACCGGCCGCGCCGCCGCGATGGTCAGGTGCGGCGGGCAACTTGATTTTGACGCATCGCACGATGCAGTTCAGGGGTGCGCGGTGTTGAGCAAGTATTTGGCGGGCAACGGACTGGCGATCCTGGCTGCGGCTGGGATGCTGTTTTTTGCGCCGGGGCCGGCGGCGGCCAGGGACAAGCCCTCCCTGCCCAGCCAACCCCCCACCGTGAGCGTGAGCGAGGTTCCGGAGATGGAGGTCAACCCGGCGGCGGAGTTCGTGGGCCGGGTGGAAGCCATCCAGGCGGTGGACCTCAGGGCCAGGGTGGAGGGCTACATCACCAAGGTGGCCTTCACCGAGGGCGGCGCGGTCAAGGAGGGCCGCCTGCTCATCCAGTTGGAGCAGGCTCCCTACCAGTCCCGGGTCAACGAGGCCAAGGCCCAGGTGGCCCTGGCCCAGGCCGCCCTGGACAAGGCCTTGCGCTACACCAAACGGCTCAAGGCGGTGCGGGCCGGCGGAGTGGCGGCCACGGACATGGACAACGCCCTGTCCGCCGAGGAAACCGCCAGGGCCCAGTTGCAACAGGCCAAGGCCAATCTGCAACAGGCCGATCTCAACCTGGGCTACACCACCATCACCGCCCCCATCAGCGGCACCATGGGCCGGGCCGTGTACACCCTGGGCAACCTGGTGGGTCCCAGCTCCGGAGCCTTGGCCCGCCTGGTGCAGCTGGACCCCATCCGGGTGGTCTACTCGGTCAGCGAAAACGAATACGTGACCGCCAAAATGAAGGCCGGCGACAACCCGGACCAAATCCCCATCCAGCTTGTCCCCCGCCTCAAGCTGCCCGACGGCCAGATGTACCCCCTGGCCGGCAAGCTGGACTTCACCGAGCCCCAGGTGGACCCGGGCACCGGCACCATCGCCATGCGCGCGGTGTTCCCCAACCCCCACCGGGTGCTCTTGCCCGGGCAGTACGTCACCGTGCTCATCAGCCGCCGCCAGGCCCGGCGCCTGCCTGTGGTGCCCCAATCGGCGGTTATGGAAGACCGCCAGGGCCTTTACGTGCTGGTGGTGGGCAAGGACAACCGGGTCCAGCGGCGTGGCATAGTCCGGGGGGCCCCCCTGGGCACCGGCTGGGCGGTGGAGTCCGGCATCAAGGCCGGCGATAAAATCATCGTGCATGGCCTGCAAAAGGCCAGCCCCGGCCAGGTGGTGCGCCCGGTGCCGGCCAACGGCCAGTAGCAAAAAACCATGATAAGCCGCGTCTTCATCGAGCGTCCCCGGCTGGCCATCGTCATCTCGCTGGTCATAACCATGGCCGGTATTTTGGCCCTGTTCAGCATTCCGGTGGCCCACTACCCGCGCATCACCCCGCCGGAGATCAGGGTGCAGGCCACCTACCCCGGGGCCAACGCCGACGTTTTGGCCAACAGCGTGGCCGCCCCCATCGAGGCCGGGGTCAACGGGGTGGAGAACATGCTCTACATGAGCTCCACCTGCTCCAACAACGGCCAGTACCAACTGAGCGTGTACTTCGAGGTGGGCACCGACCCGGCCATCGCCCAGGTCAACGTGCAGAACCGCATCCAACAGGTGGCCTCCCAACTGCCCGGCGACGTGCTCAACCAGGGGTTGGAGGTGCGGGCCCGCTCCTCGGACATTTTGGGGCTGATCAACTTTTTTTCCCCCAAGGGCACCCACGACGCCCTGTATCTGAGCAACTACATCAGCGTCAACGTCAAGGACGCCCTGGCCCGGGTGAACGGGGTCAGCGAGGCTCGCATCTTCGGGGCGCTGGACTACAGCATGCGCATCTGGATGGACCCCCGCCGCCTCACCGCCCTGGGCATCACCGCCGACGACGTGATCGCGGCCATCAAGAAACAGAACATCCAGGCCGTGGCCGGCTCCATCGGCACCGCCCCCAGCGGCTCCGCCCAGCAGGTGCAATACACCCTCAGGGCCGAGGGCCGCCTGAGCAGCGTGGAGCAGTTCAAGAACATCATCGTAAGCAGCAACCAGGCCGGCGGGCTGGTGCGCATAAAGGACATCGCCCGGGTGGAGTTGGGGGCTCAATCCTACACCCGCAGATCCACCCTCAACGGCCACCCCGCCCTGGCCATGGGCGTGTACCAGACCACCGGAGCCAACGCCCTGCAGACCGCGCAACGGGTAAAGCAGGAGATGGCCCACCTGGCCAAGCGTTTTCCCCCGGACGTCGAATACGAGTTCACCTACGACACCACCCGCTACGTAAGCGCGGCCATCAGCGAAATCGTCACCACCCTGATGATAACCTTCCTGCTGGTGGTGGCGGTCACCTTCCTGTTTTTGCAGGACTGGCGGGCCACTCTAATCCCATCGCTGACCATCCCCGTATCCCTGGTGGGCACCATCGCCCTGTTGCTGGCCATGGGCAACAGCATCAACACCATCACCCTGTTCGCCCTGGTGCTGTCCATAGGCCTTGTGGTGGACGACGCCATCGTGGTGGTGGAAAACGCGCAGCGGGTGATGGTGGAGGAAAACCTGCCCCCCGTCCAGGCCACCATCAAGGCCATGGGACAAGTCACCGGCCCGGTCATCGCCACCACCCTGGTGCTCTTGGCCGTGTTCGTGCCGGTGGCCTTCACCCCGGGCATCACCGGCAAGCTCTACCAGGAGTTCGCGGTGACCATCTCCACCGCGGTGGTGCTCTCCAGCGTGAACGCCCTGACCCTGAGCCCGGCCCTGTGCGCCACCCTGCTGCGCCAACCCCGGCCCATAACCAGGGGCCCCCTGTTCTGGTTCGGCCGCCTTCTGGCCGCCTCCCGCGACGGCTACGTGCGCGTCGCCGTCTGGCTGGTGCGCCGTCTGGCGGTGGCCGGCCTGATCCTGGTCTTGGTTTGCGCGGCGGCCTACCTGCTGTTCGTCAGCCGGCCCACCAGCTTTTTGCCCAAGGAGGACCAGGGCGTCTTTTACGTCAACGCCCAGCTGCCCGAATCCGCATCCCTGGAGCGCACCCGCAAGGTGATGCATCAGGTGAGCGATATCGTGGGCAAGCTGGACGGGGTGCAGAGCGTCATCGCCATCAGCGGCCTGAGTTTCATCGCCGGCACCAACGAGAACGTGGGCATCGTCATCTGCGTGCTCAAGCCCTGGGACCAGCGCGAAACCCCGGCCACCCGCCTGAGCGGCCTCATGGCCCTGGCCCGGAACAAGTTGGCCGCCGTTCCCCAGGCCGAGCTTTTCGTCTTCTCCCCCCCCGCCATCCGGGGGCTGGGCCGCACCGGCGGCTTCGACTTCCGCCTGCAGGCCCTGGGCGACCAGACCCCGGCCGAATTGGGGGCGGTGACCCGGGCCCTGGTGGTGGCGGCCAACCAGGACCCCCGCCTCAGGCAGGTGTTCACCACCTACTCCGCCGACGTGCCCCAGATATTCATCAACCTGGACCGCACCAAGGCCGAGGCCCTCAAGGTGCCGGTGGCCAGCGTCTTCTCCACCCTCCAGGCCCAGTTGGGCTCGCGCTACGTCAACGACTTCAATTTGCTGAACCGGGTGTTCCAGGTGAAGGTGCAGGCGGACGAGCAGTTCCGCGACGCGGCCGAGGACATCCAGCGCCTGTACGTGCGCAGCGACACCGGCAAGATGGTGCCCCTGCGCAGCCTGGTCACCTTGTCCAAGATACTGGGCCCCCAGGTGATAACCCGCTACAACCAGTTCCCCACCTCCCAGATAGACGGCGAGGCCGCCCCGGGACTCAGCTCCGGTGAGGCCATGGAGGCCATGGAGCAGGTGGCCGGGCGCACCCTGCCCCAGGACTACACCTACGAATGGTCAGGCCTGTCCTATCAGGAGCGCGCCAGCAGCGGCCAGGCCCCCATCCTGCTGGCCCTGGCCTTTATGTTCGGCTACCTGTTTTTGGTGGCCCAATACGAAAGCTGGACCATCCCCCTGGCGGTTATCACCTCCATCTCGGTGGCCACCCTGGGCGCCCTGCTGGGCCTGTGGCTGGGCGGGTTGAGCCTGAGCATCTACGCCCAAATCGGCCTGGTGCTGTTGGTGGGACTGGCCAGCAAGAACGCCATCCTCATCGTGGAGTTCGCCAAGACCCAGCGGGAGGCGGGCCTGTCGATCCCCGAGGCGGCGGCCATGGGGGCGCGCATCCGCTACCGGGCGGTGCTCATGACCGCCTTTTCCTTCATCCTGGGGGTGTCCCCCCTGGTGGTGGCCGAGGGGGCCGGCGCGGCCAGCCGCCAGGCCATCGGAGTCACCGTGTTCGCGGGCATGCTGGCCGCCACTCTGGCAGGCATTTTCCTCATCCCGTCCTTGTACGCCGGCTTCCAGGAACTGCGCGAGCGCCTCAAGGGCCTGGGCCGCAAGGGGGGGCAAGACCATGGGGTCTAGGATCATGGGCCGTCTTGCCCTGGGCTTGCTCCTGGCTGGCCTGGCCTGGCAGAGCGCCTGCGCCCCGGTGGGGCCGGACTACGCCCCGCCCCAGACCAAGCCCCCGGCCTCCTGGCACAGCAAACTGCAAAGGGGCCTGGAACCCGTGCCCAGCAAGGCCCAAACCCTGGCCCGCTGGTGGGAGGCCCTGGACGACCCCCTGCTAACCGGCCTGATCGTCCAGGCGGTGGAAAGCAACCTGGAGCTGAAACAGGCCAAGGCCCGGGTGCGCCAGGCCCGGGCCCTGCGCGGAGTGCGCGAGGCCGGGCTGTTCCCCACCGCGGACGCCGGCGCCGTGGCCGCCTTGAGCCGGAGCAGCGAGTCCGGGGGTGCCGGGAAAATAGGCGAGTATTACAGCGCCGGCTTCGACGCCGGCTGGGAGATAGACGTCTTCGGCGGGGTGCGCCGCTCCATCGAGGCCTCCCAGGCCGAGTTGGAGGCCAGCCAAGCCAACCTGGACGACGTGCTGATCTCGCTGACCGCCGAGGTGGCCCTGAACTACGTGGAGGTGCGCACCTACCAGCGCCGCCGCGAAATGGCCCTGGCCAACCTCAAGTCCCAGGAAAACACCTACGGGTTCATCCGCTCCCGCCACCAGGCCGGCCTGGTGAACCGCCTGGCCCTGGAGCAGGCCCGCTACAACCTGGAGAACACCCGTTCGCGGATTCCGGTGTTCACCAGCGGCACCGAGGCGGCCATGAACCGCCTGGCCGTGCTCCTGGGGCGGGCCCCGGGGCAGCTATCGGCCCGCCTGGCCAAGGCGGCCCCGGTGCCGGTGCCGCCGGCCCGGGTGGCGGTGGGGGTGCCGGCCGAGGCCCTGCGCCGCAGGCCGGACATCCGCCGGGCCGAGCGCCGGCTGGCCTCCCAGAGCGCCCGGGTGGGAGTGGCCGAGGCGGAGCTTTACCCCAAATTTCGCCTGGCCGGCACCATCGGCCTGGAGGCGGTGAACTCCGGCGATTTTTTGAAGGCCGGCAGCGCGATCTGGGGCTTTCTGCCCTCCATGTCCTGGAACGTCTTCGACGCCGGGGCCATACGCAACCGCATAGCCGCCCAGAGCGCGGTGCAGGAGGAATACCTTCTGGCCTACGAGGCGGCCGTGCTCTCGGCCTTGGAAGAGGTGGAGAACAACCTCACCGCCTACGCCCAAGAGCAGCTGCGCCGCCAAAGCCTGCGCCAAGCGGTGGCTGCGGCCAAGGAGGCCGAGGTGCTCTCCCAAGACCTCTACCTGGCCGGGCTCATCAACTTTGACAGCGTGCTGGACGCCCAGCGCTCCTTGCTTTCCTTCCAAGACCAGCTGGCCATCAGCGAGGGCACGGTCACCGCCCGGCTCATCTCCCTGTACAAGGCCCTGGGCGGCGGCTGGGGCGCCCTGCCCCCAGCCCCGCCAAAGCCCGCCCCGTAACCCTGGCTTTCGCTGGCGATTTGCCGCCCGGGCGCCCCTTGGGCCGGCCCCGCCGACCCTACGGCCGGTGACGGCCCCGCCGCCGCCTTTTGCTTGAAATGCACTAAATTTAAAAGTTGACTTGTAAGTATGAATAAAATTGGATAGGGTGACGCCGTGCGAACCGCACAGGAAAGACCGCGCCGAAACTTGCATTAATTTAGACCATTAGATTAATGAAACCGCCCCGGGCCCCCGCCCCGGCTTCTTCAGCCAAAGGAGCTCTCCGCATGCCCAAACTCGAGGACATCAGCAAGGTTCTAATCATCGGCTCAGGCCCCATCATCATCGGCCAAGCCTGCGAGTTCGACTACTCCGGCACCCAGGCCTGCAAGGCCTTGCGGGGCCTAGGCTATAAAGTAGTGTTGGTCAACTCCAACCCGGCCACCATCATGACCGACCCGGGCATGGCCGACTTCACCTACATCGAGCCGCTGACCGTGGAGAGCCTGGAGCGGGTCATCGCCAAGGAGCGTCCCGACGGCTTGCTGCCCAACCTGGGGGGCCAATCGGGCTTGAACCTCTCCTTGGAGTTGCACCGCCGGGGCATCCTGGAAAAGTACGGAGTCAAGGTCATCGGGGTCAACGTGGACGCCATCGAGCGCGGCGAGGACCGCCAGGCCTTCAAGGACACCATGGACCGGCTGGGCATCGAGATGCCCAAGAGCGAGATCGCCTACAGCGTGGAGCAGGCCGAGGGGATCGCCGCCAAGCTGGGCTATCCGGTTGTGCTCAGGCCTGCCTACACCATGGGCGGCACCGGCGGCGGCCTGGTCTACAACCTGGACGAGCTTCGGGTGGTGTGCGCCCGGGGCCTGGCCGCCAGTCTGGTGGGCCAGGTGCTGGTGGAGGAATCGGTTCTGGGCTGGGAAGAGCTGGAGCTGGAGGTGGTGCGCGACGCCAAGAACCAGAAGATCACCGTCTGCTTCATCGAAAACGTGGACGCCATGGGGGTGCATACCGGCGACTCCTACTGCACCGCCCCCATGCTCACCATCGCCCCGGAGTTGCAGCAGCGGCTGCAAAAATACTCCTACGACATCGTGGAGGCCATCCAGGTAATCGGCGGCACCAACGTCCAATTCGCCCACGACCCCGAAACCGGCCGGGTGGTGGTCATCGAAATCAACCCGCGCACCAGCCGCTCCTCGGCCCTGGCCTCCAAGGCCACCGGCTTCCCCATCGCCTGGGTTTCCTCCCTGCTGGCCGCCGGCCTCACCCTGGACGAAATCCCCTACTGGCGCGACGGCACCCTGGAAAAATACACCCCCTCGGGCGACTACGTGGTGGTCAAGTTCTCCCGCTGGGCCTTTGAGAAATTCAAGGGCGTCCAGGACAAGCTCGGCACCCAGATGCGCGCCGTGGGCGAGGTGATGAGCATCGGCAAGAACTACAAGGAGGCCTTCCTCAAGGCCATCCGCTCCCTGGAAAACGGGCGCTGGGGCCTGGGCTTCGCGGCTGACTTCAACCGGCTCTCCCTGGAAGAGTTGCTGCTCCGGCTAAAGGAGCCCTCCAGCCAGCGCCAATGGCTCATGTATGAAGCGCTGCGCAAGGGAGCCGGGGTGGATGAGCTGCACCGGCTCACCCATATCAAGGCCTGGTTCATAGAGCAGATGAAGGAGCTGGTGGAGTTGGAGGAGGAGATACTGGGGCACCGGGGCGGCCAGCTGCCGGACGAGTTGCTCCTCCGGGCCAAAAAGGACGGCTTCTCCGACCGCTACCTGGCCCAGTTGCTCAACCAGGGCCGGGACAAGCAAGGGAGCCCCTTGCTGGACGGCGCCCCGGTCACGGAAAACCAGGTGCGCCAGCGCCGCCTGGAACTGGGACTGGCCCAGGCCTGGGAGGCGGTGCCGGTGAGCGGGGTGGAGGATGCGGCCTATTACTACTCCACCTACAATGCCCCGGACTCGGTGCCGGTGAGCAGCGCGGAAAAGGTCATGGTCCTGGGCGGCGGCCCCAACCGCATCGGCCAGGGCATCGAGTTCGACTACTGCTGCGTGCACGCCGCCTTCGCCCTACGGGACGCGGGCTACGAGTCCATCATGGTCAACTGCAACCCCGAGACGGTTTCCACGGACTACGACACCAGCGACAAGCTCTACTTCGAGCCCCTGACCGTGGAAGACGTGCTGAGTATCTACAACAAAGAAAAGCCCAAGGGGGTCATCGTCCAGTTCGGCGGGCAGACGCCCCTGAACCTGGCCCAGGAGCTGGAAGCCGCCGGTGTGAACATCCTGGGCACCTCGCCGGACACCATCGACCTGGCCGAGGACCGCGACCGCTTCCGCCAGGTAATGACCCAACTGGGCATCCCCGAGCCGGAATCGGGCATGGCCAGCAACATCGACGAGGCGCTGGCCATCTCCCAGAGAATCGGCTATCCCCTCATCGTGCGGCCTTCCTACGTTTTGGGCGGCCGGGCCATGGAGATAGTGCACGACGAGCAGATGCTCCTGGAGTACGTGGCCAAGGCCGTGGAGATGTCTCCCGAGAGGCCCATCCTCATCGACAAGTTCCTGGAAAACGCCATAGAGTGCGAGGCCGACGCCATCGCCGACGGCACCGATGCCTTTGTGCCGGCGGTGATGGAGCACATCGAACAGGCCGGGGTGCACTCGGGCGACAGCGCCTGCGTCATTCCGCCGGTGAGCATCAGCCCCGAGCTTCTTACCGTCATCGAGGACTACACCACGAAAATCGCCAAGGCCCTCAAGGTGGTGGGCCTGATGAACATCCAGTACGCCATCGCCGGAGGCAAGGTCTACGTGCTGGAAGCCAACCCCCGGGCCAGCCGCACGGTGCCCCTGGTGAGCAAGGTCTGCAACATTCCCATGGCCCGCCTAGCCACCCAGGTGCTCATGGGCAAAAAGCTGGCCGACCTGAACCTCAAGCGGCGCAACGTGCCCCACTTCGGGGTCAAGGAGGCGGTGTTCCCCTTCAACATGTTCCCCGAGGTGGACCCGGTCCTGGGCCCGGAGATGCGCTCCACCGGCGAGGTCTTGGGCATGGCCAGCAATCCGGGCCTGGCCTATTACAAGGCCCAGCAGGCCACCCTGACCCAGCTGCCCACCAAAGGCGCGGTGCTCATCACCGTCACCGACCAAGACAAGAGCGCGGCCCTGGAGGCGGCCCAGGGCTTCAAGGCCCTGGGCTTCACCATCAAGGCCACGGGCGGCACCTACAGCTTCCTCCGGGACAACGGAGTGGAAGCCCAGCTTATCCTCAAGGAGCACGAGGGCCGTCCCAACATCACCGACGCCATCAAAAACGGCGAGATCCAGTTGGTGGTCAACACCCCCGCCGGCAAACTCAGCGCCTTTGACGACAGCTACATCCGCAAGGCGGCCATTCGCTACAAGCTGCCCTACATCACCACCATCGCCGCCGCCCTGGCTGCGGCCAAGGGCATCGCCGCCATGCAAGAGGGGCCGGACCCATTGCACAGCCTTCAGGAATATCACCAAAACATCGCCGACTGAAACCACTAGGCATGCCCAAGGGCCGCCCCCACCAGGGGGCGGCCCTTTTTTTCGCGAGGCATGGAGCCCCGGCTTGGGGGCTAGTTGCTCTTGGGAGTAGCGGCCTGGAAGGCCTTGATGCGCTGGGCCGCGTTAGCCCTCAGATTCTCGTAGAACAGCGAGTAGTCGTAGCAGTGGTACACCCCGGGGCCGAAGGGCATATCCGTAAGCAGGGCCGGATCCTTGGGCTCCACCACCAGCCCGCCGTCCTTGTTCTGGGCCGAAGTGAACTGGGGGATGGTTCGGCTCTTGCCCTGGTCATCAAAAAACACCGCGCCGGTGTTCTGGGAGGCCGGGATCAGCTTGCCGCCGGTGCTCCAGGACAGGGGATTGACCGAGATGGCGCCGGGCAGGATGGTGGGGGCGGATTTTTGGGCCCCGGCGGCCACGCTGTTGTAGGTGACGATGCAGCCGGTCTGGGCGGCCGAGCGGCAGATCTTGAACGAGGGATGCTTTTGCAAATCGTCCTTGGTGATGGACCAGCCGATCAAGTAGGCGGCCACCATCTTCTTTTTGAACACCGGGCGTTCCAGGTTCTTGCGGGCGAGATCGGTGAGCAGGTTGGAGCCTTGGCTGTGCCCGGCCAAAATAAAGGGCCTGCCCTGGTTGTAGTTTTTCAGGTAATACTCAAAGGCCGCCTGCACGTCGCTCAGGCCCATGCCCATGCAGCGGTCCTTGTCGGCCTGGCTCATGGTGAGCACCGCCGCGCTGGCCTGGCGGTACAGAGGCGCGTAGATGTTGGCCTGCCCCTTGAACACGCCGGCCTGGGCCACCAGGGTATTCTCCGCCCCGGCGCGCATCTGGGGGTCGTTGACCTCGGCCACCATAGCCTTGCCGTTATAGACCGTGGGGTAGACCCAAAATACGTCCACCTTCTGGTCCGAGGTCTTGGGCAGGTAGAGCCAGTTGGCGACCTGGGAATAGTCCGGGCCCTGCTCCTGGGCCAAGGCCGTCCCCAGGCCGATGCCGCCCGGCAGGCAAAACGCCGCCGCCAAAAACAGGGCCAGGCCCAAGGCGGCGATTATCTTTTTCAAAGGCAAGTCGTCCTCCATGGTGAATGATTGATCTTGCGGGACCCAGGCGGCCTGACGGCCCAACGTACGGGTGGCCGAGCCTCGGCGACGCCTGCCTCCCAGCAATACTAGGCCCGGCGGCGGGTGTCAACGCAATCGCTTCCGGACCAAGCCGATCGGCCTGCACCGCGAAAAAGCGAACCCACGCTGGGAGCGTGGGTTCGCCTATGGCCGGAATTCGGATCAGGGCGGGCAGGCGCTACTGGCCGCCGCTGACGGTCTTCTTGGTGGCCCCTGGGGCGGGAGCGCGGCGGCCGGTCAGGAAAGCCGGCGAGGGCGCGTTCTGCTCCAGGGCCAGCTTGGAGGCGGAAAGGCCCAGAGCCAGGCCCAAGAGCTGGGGATAGAGCACCACCCCCCGGGCGGGCTCGCCGCTCTGGGCTCCCAGGGTTTCCTGGGCCCACTTGATCTGGAGCAGGGTGTGGGGGCAGTCCACGTTGAGCGCCTCGGCCCCGCTTTCGGCCCATTCGTCCATACGCATTTTGATGGTGGCCAGGGAGAGATCCTCGTTGCGCTCGCGCAGGGGAGCCCCGCAGCACTTGAGCCTGCCGGCCCAGGGCACGCTCTGCGCGCCCACCACCTGGAGCAGGTCTTCGATGACATGGGGCGTGTAGGCGTTGTCAAAGCCGGTGATGCGGCTGGGACGCAGGGCGTGGCAGCCGTACATGGTGGCCACCTTCAAGTTTTCAAAGGGGTGCGTGACCAGGTCGGAGAGCCTCTCCAGGCCCACGTCCTGGTGCAGCACGCTTTGCAGGTGACGCACCTCGGTGGAGCCCCGGTATTCCAGGCCCTCCAGGGCCAGCTTCTCCTTGACCATGGTCAACAACTCGGGGTCTTGGGCCAAAAAGTTTTGGGCCCGCTTCAAGGTTCCCAGGCAGCATTTGCACAGGGTCATCATGGGCAGGCCCTTGGCCTCGGCCAGGGCCAGGTTTCGGGCCGCCGCCAAAATGAAGAGATGGAAATGGTCATTGCGCATGGGGTAGCCGCAGCAGTTGAACTCCATCTTGGCGATTTCGAAGCCCAGCTTCTTCAGCACCACGCGGGCGGACGTCTCATATTGCGGGGCGAAACTGGGGATCTTGCATCCCAGGAACAACGCGAAACGCATGCTAATTCTCCAGCGCCCTGGCGGCCTGGGACGCCAGATAGCGAAGCTCGTAAAGCACATCGGTGACTTGCACCATGTTGGGGCAGGACTCCTGACACTGGTAACAGGTCAGGCAATTCCAAACCATGCGGGACCCCATGGCCTCGTCCTTCAGGCCCATCTTCAGGCAATACATGACCTGGTGGGGCAGCAGGTCCAACTCCTGGTTGGGCCACTCGGACATGAACACCAGGGGGCATGCGTTGGTGCATTCCCGGCAGTTGTAGCAATTGTAGAAGGTGTTGGCTTGGGCCGAATGCTTGAGGCCTTTTTGGAAACCGCCCGTGGTCACCCAAACCTGCTTTTCGCTCCGGCTGGGCAGGGCCGCCTCTCCGGCATGGCGGGCGGCCTCCGCCAGCGGGGCTCCCAGGCCTTCCTCGGCCAGGTCCTGCTTTTGCGCCGTCCACAGGTCGCTCAGGTTGATGCCCAAGGGGCACAGCCTGGTGCAGCGATGGCAGTTGGTGCAGATGTAGGCCCCCTCGCGCATCTGGACCAGGTGGTCCCGCCCGCCGTCGCGGCCGTGGGCCTTGGCCGCCAGGGAGGCCACCCTCTCGGAAGGCAATATCTCCTGGTTGGGTATCAGGCCCAGAGTCACCGCCACCGAACAATGCACCGTGCAGGTGCCGCAGTGGGTGCTGGCATCCAACTCCAGGGCCCTGAGGGCGGCCCGGGCGGCGGGGTTCATGGCCGGGGGATCGGTCACCGCGTTGACCGCCAGGAGCAAGGGGCCGATGATAAGGTGCAAGAATTTGGTGAAGGGCAGCAGGGCCAGCCCCAGGAAGCAGGCCAAGAAGTGGATGTAGTACAGGATATCGGGCCCGCCGGCCTGGTCCAGGGCCAGAGCCACCGGGCGCAGAACCACGGACAGGCCGTAGGAGGCGAAGGCGTGTTGGGCCGGAGAGTGGCAATCCACGCAGCTGTCCTGGTTGAGTTCCTGGCCCATCTCCAACAGCTCGGAGTCGGCGCCGGTCTGCCCCGGGGCAAAGACCACGCCGTAGTCCTGGGCCCAGACCGAGCGCAGGGCCTTGATATTTTGGGGGTCGGAGAGCCCGGCGTACTCCTCGAGCATCTGGTCGAAACTGGTGGCCGAGGAAATCTTGAGCGCTTGCAGGGCGAACCCCGAAAGGATAATCACGGCCAACAAGATGATGGCTATCCGGTCCCGGCACCGGGTGGTGAGGCGCAGGCCACGCACCGTGAGGCGCCGGAAGATGATCAGCCCCACCCCGACGAGCACCATGACTCCCAGAGCGTCGCGCAGCCAGAGCCAGGGGTCCAGGGTAGGGTAGTAGTTGCTAAACAGCGAGTCGGTTATGTGCGTCCCCAGGGCGTGCAGCAAAACCAGGCCCATGAAGCCCACGAACAACAATATGTGGGCCACCCAGGCCAGCACGCTGTGGTTCAGAGAGCGGCGTTGCAGCAGTCCGTCCAAGAGCAGGGCCCGAAGCATGGCCCCCACCTTGCGGCTGAACACTGTCCGGCCCAGGCCGGCCAGGGCCGCCGCTGCCCGCTGGCCAGGCGAATACTGCCGGTCCCGCCGGTCCACCGAGACGGTGAGCCAGGACCAAACCTTGTAGGTCAGGCCGGCAACGCATATGGCCAACGCCAGATATAAGCTTATGCTGAAAAACATGTGGCTAGGCCTCTCCAGTCATCTTCACGGCAAAATTGATAAATGGCCCGGCACACCCGGATCCTAACCGGGCACGCTTCCCCATCCTATTTAGTATATTAACGCCGGCGACGGTTCAGCCGGTCATATTCTAGACGTGACAACGGCATGTTTCCCCACCCGGCAATATAGTATGTGCAGGGAGACAGTGTTGTCCAGGGCGGTGAAACCATGGCGCTCTGGTTCGCCACGAGGAGACATCCCCCCCAACCACGGCTTAGGGGCTGCGGGGCGTCACCTTGGCGGCTGGCGGCGATGTCGCCCATCAGGAGCGCTTTTCTCCCAGCAGGTCTCGGACCTGCTCCACCATCAGTCTCCAAGGGGCGGCCTCGTCTTGATCGCGGCGCAGCAGATCCACCAGGCGGCCCGCGTCGGCGGCGGCCATCAGCCGTGGGTCCCAAGGCATGCGCCCCAGGAATTTGAGGCCAAACTTCTGGGCCGTGGCCTGGCCCCCGCCCTGACCCAAGAAGTCCACCTGGCCGCCGCAATGGGGGCAGACCAGCCCGGCCATGTTTTCCACCAGGCCCAGCATGGGCAGCTCCACCTGGAGGCAAAAGTCCACGGATTTGCGCAGGTCGGCCAAGGCTATCTCTTGGGGGGTGGTCACCAGAACGGCCATGGCGCCATCGATGTTTTGAGCCACGGTCAAGGGTTCGTCGCCGGTTCCCGGAGGGGCGTCGATGACCAGGAAATCCAAGCCGCCCCAGGCTACGTCGCCCATGAGCTGACGGATGACCCCGATCTTCATGGGGCCCCGCCAGATCACCGAGGCTTCCCGGTTGGGCATCAAAAGCTCCACGCTGATGACCCTCAGGCCCTCGTCCAGCACCACCGGCTGGATGAGTTGCTGCTCCTCCTGCACTTGGGCATGGCCCTTGATGCCCAGCATGCGGGGTATGGAGGGGCCATGCAGGTCCACGTCCAAAAGGCCCACGCTGTGCCCGGCCAAGGCCAGGCCCACGGCCAACTGGGCGGCCACGGTGGATTTGCCCACCCCGCCCTTGCCGCTCATCACCACCAGTTTGTGTTTGATGCCAGCCAGGTTTTGGCTCAGGCGCTGATCCAAGGGGTCCGGTTGGGACGACGGCCCCGAACACTGGCCCGGGGTTTGCGGTGCTTGGCTCATGCTGCTATCTCCAAAAGCCCCGGCGGCGGCCCCGGCGTCTTGGGTCGCCAGAGACAGGGGCACGCACGGGTTATATGAAAATAAGGAAAAATTCCCGCCACGTTAGGCGCCACGGAAGCATAGCTGCCGCACACCTACCTGCAGGACAACAT
>Ga0180009_10001507_pt1 | contig 28399 bp, 26 predicted proteins | sample OS_PC_MetaG_FD_123537 | JGI IMG/M metagenome (GOLD analysis project Ga0180009, IMG submission 123537) | Groundwater microbial communities from the Aspo Hard Rock Laboratory (HRL) deep subsurface site, Sweden - OS_PC_MetaG | ecosystem: Environmental > Aquatic > Deep subsurface > Groundwater... | reverse complement strand
TTAGTGTTGAAATTCTTCCCCCACATCTTCTCTGCCTTTTCCATAGTTTTATTAAATGCCTGGGGGCGTTCCACGAGCATCGGAAGTATTTTTATGAGGCGGCTTTTGAAAGAGACCTCCACTGCCGGACTTGAACGGCTTTCAAAGAGCTAAAATGTTACCAAATTTTTAGAGTCTCACAGGTCTTTACTCCACATCCAACTGAATCCTGTCGGATGGAGGCCCCACGGCATTATAGGGCCCTATGAGGTGTACTTTAAAAAAATAGATCTGCTCTTTCATCCTTGCCGGTACCTTGCAGAAGAGACCTTTCCCCGTCACCACCTCGGGTCCAAATTCATGGTATCCGTCATATTTTATAGGACATCCGGCACATGGGGGATTTTTCAGGGGATATTGTCCATAATAGACCCTACACCCTTTGACCGGATCTGTGTCCTTTTTTGACCCCGTGGGTCCGGAGATATCTCCTCTTAAAAGAACAACTCCCCCAACCCATTCCCCCTTCAGATTGGTGATTTTTGGGGAAAACTCCTTTGTGGGCAAGAAGGGGGGAGCTTTCTTTCCACACGAGACAACAATAAGGAGGACGCCCAAAAAAAGAGACGGGACCATTAACCGTAACTTGTTCAAGAGTTGAGCTCCTCTTTGGCCTTTTCAAGGGCCTTTTTCACTGCATCAGGCCCTGTGCCACCCGGGAGATTCCTTCTTTTGACAGACAATACCGGATCAATCCAATCGTAAACGTCTTTTGAAATCTTCTTGGCAAACTCTTTCATCTCCTTCAGGGTTAGTTGATTTAACTCTTTGTTTTGATCAAGGGCAAAAAGGACGATCTTACCCACCGTCTCATGGGCTTGCCGAAAAGTCATCCCCTTTGTTACCAGATAATCAGCCAGATCTGTTGCCACAAGGTAACCTTTTTCGGCGGCACTTTTCATGATCTCTTTGTTAAAAGAGATCTCTTTAAGGAGAAGACATATCACTTTTGAGGAGTGCTCTACCGTGTCAACGGTATCAAACAGGGCCTCCTTATCCTCCTGCATGTCCTTGTTATAGGTGAGTGGAAGGCCTTTCATGGTGGTCAAGAGGGCCATCAGATTTCCATATACTCGACCCGTTTTTCCCCTTATCAACTCCAGAATATCCGGATTCTTTTTCTGGGGCATGATACTGCTGCCCGTACAGAGTGCATCAGGAAGGTTTATGAATCCGAATTCCTGACTTGACCAGATAATAAACTCTTCACTCAGACGACTAAGATGCATCATAAAGACAGATGAGTTAAAGAGGAACTCCAGAGCAAAATCTCGATCACTTACCGCATCCATGCTGTTATTGGATATTCCGTCAAAGCCCAACTCCTTTGCCACCATCTCCCTGTCAAGATTAAAGGTGGAGCCCGCTAGAGCGGCACTTCCCAATGGCAGAATATTTATTCGCTTAACAATCTCTTGGAGACGTTGTCTGTCTCTTTTCAGCATCTCAAAATATGCCAGCAGATGATGGGCCAGAAGGACAGGTTGTGCCCGCTGAAGATGGGTATAACCGGGAAGAATGAAATCCATATGATTTTCAGCTAGACTGACAAGGGCCCTCTGTATATCTTTTATCAAGTCATTCAGACTGTAAACAGCTTCTCTGATATACAACCGTACATCCAGAGCTACTTGGTCATTCCGGCTGCGGCCGGTATGTAGTTTTTCCCCCACGTTGCCGATCTTTTCTATGAGGGCGTTTTCCACAAGTGAATGGATATCTTCATACATGTCATCAGAGGAAAACTCACCTCTATCCATCTCTCTTTTTATCTCTGAGAGGGCACCAATAATTTGGGTAGACTCTTCCTCGTTTATGATCTCCTGTTTGGCCAACATTCTGCAATGGGCTATACTGCTCTCTATATCCTGGGCATACAGTCTCTTATCAAAGCTGATGGAGGCGTTGAATCTGTCAACCATATCGTTCAAATTCTCCTGAAAACGGCCTCCCCAAATTTTTTTTGTCATAAATCTTTCCTTAATCCGCCGGAGGCGGACAAGGGTTTAATTCCCCGCCGCTTGCGGCGTTACAATGTTTTTGTAGATACCCCGCTGCTCTGCGGCGGGGTAGTTCATTGGTCTTTAATTGTTGGTCGTAGGTTTCTATTATGTGCTTGATGTAGAATCCCTCAGCATTGAATTATTTTCCAGTCCCCTGTCTTCTTTTCGTGATATTGGCTATTTTAAGCCGTAGGGCATTTAACCGAATAAAACCTTCAGCATCCTTCTGATTGTATACATCTTCCTCTTCAAAGGTTGCAAAGTCGGGATTGTACAGCGAAGATTCAGATCTCCTCCCCACGATTGTGCAGTTCCCTTTGTAGAGCTTGAGCCTTACAAATCCCGTCACATTTTTCTGGGTTTCATCAATAAGGGACTGGAGCATCTCTTTTTCAGGAGAGAACCAATAGCCATAATAGATCATTTCAGCATATCTGGGAATCAGTCCATCCCTGATATGCATCACCTCCCGGTCCATGGTGATGGACTCCATGGCTTGGTGGGCCACCCTTAGTATAGTGCCGCCCGGTGTCTCGTAAACGCCCCTGGATTTCATTCCGACGTACCGATTTTCCACCATGTCAATGCGTCCAATACCGTTTTTCCCTCCCAAAACATTCAGGTGGGCAAGAAGATTGGCAGGCGACATGTTCTGCCCATCCACAGCGATGGGATTACCATCTTTAAACTCTATCTCCACATAGGTGATCTGATCAGGTGCCTCTTCGGGAGAGACGGACAGGACATACATATCCTCTGGTGGCTCCTTCCAGGTATCTTCGAGAATCCCTCCTTCAAAACTGATATGAAGCAGGTTTCTGTCGCTGGAGTAGGGTCTCTCTTTTGTCACAGGAACAGGGATATTTTTTGAACGGGCATAGTTCATAAGATCTTCTCTACCCTTAAAATCCCAGATCCTCCAGGGTGCAATGATCTTCAGGGTGGGCTCAAGGGCTATGTAAGTCATCTCGAACCTCACCTGGTCATTGCCTTTTCCTGTGGCACCATGGCTTACAGCATCGGCTCCCAATCTCCTTGCGACCTCTACCTGTCTCTTGGCAATGAGGGGTCTTGCAAGGGACGTACCCAGTAGATAGCCTGATTCGTAGATGGCATTTGCCCTTAAGGCCGGCCAGACAAAGTCACGAACAAATTCTTCTTTAAGGTCTTCAACAACCGCATCTTCAGCACCGGTCTGGAGCGCCTTCTTTTTTATACCCTCTATCTCTTCCCCCTGCCCCAGATCAGCAGCATATGCGATAACAGGACACTGATATGTCTCCATGAGCCAAGATAGAATAACAGATGTGTCAAGGCCTCCAGAATAGGCCAGTACAATTTTCTTAAGATCTTTTCTCAAATCCTATATCCCCCACATGTTCTTGTACATAAGACTTGATGGAAAAGCCTATTTTTTCGGTCAAAAACTCGAAATCCGAAACAATAGCAAAAGGAGAAATGTTCCAATTACAAAAACATCTGATTTTTAGGCTTTTAGTTTGGGTCATTTGATATTCGAATTTGTTTTAAATTTCGATATTTGGATTTTGCCTGAATATGACTTTTTGTTTAGGCACAAAATATAATCCATATCAGACTATTCATCCGAGCATAGCCATGGTTATTCCTTGATCAGCAATCTTTCCAGAAGCGCCTGATGCAGGTGAAGCTTGTTTTCGGCCTGGTCAAAGACAACTGAATTGGGACCGTCCATGACCTCAGAGGTGATCTCTTCTCCACGATGGGCGGGAAGACAATGCATAACCAGGACATCAGGAGCAGCCAGTTCAATCAAGGTTTGATCCACCTGAAAACCTTGAAAATCCTTGAGTCTCTTACTCCTCTCGTCTTCCTGTCCCATGCTGGCCCAGACGTCGGTGTTAATAACGTCCGCTCCCTTCGCTGCCTCCTTCGGGTCTTCAACTACTCTAATATTTTGTCCCACAGGTTCCATGACTTCAGGTAGGGGGTGATAACCGGATGGACAGGCGAGGACCATTTCAAACCCCATAATATGGGCGGCATTAATCCATGAATGGGCTACATTGTTCCCGTCACCTATCCAGGCCACCTTCATACCGTTCAGGGCTCCTCTTTTTTCCTTAATGGTCATCAGATCACTCAAAACCTGACAGGGGTGATAGAGATCGGTGAGGGCGTTTATGACAGGTATATGGGCATACCGGGCCATATCCTGAACCAGTTCCTGTGAGTATGTTCTGATGGCCAGGGCATCAAGATACCGGGACAGTACCCTGGCTGTGTCCTCATCTGTCTCATCCCTGGACATCTGGGTATCGCTCCTGCTAAGAAACAGGGTCTGGCCTCCCAATCTGAACATGGCAGTCTCAAAGGAGACACGGGTTCTGGTTGAGGCCTTATCAAATATTAATCCCAGGGTATAGCCCGCCAGAGATGTTGAAACATGACGCCCCGCTCTTTTTATCTCAAGTCCCCGATCAATGAGAATCAGGATCTCTTCAATACTGAGATCACTTATTGTTAATAGATCTTTTTTCATTCTAAATGGTCCAATATCTCATTAAGGGTTACAATCAAAAGATCAATATCATCCTTCCCGATAATGAGGGGAGGAAGAAATCGGAGCACTTTTTCCTGGGCGCAGTTGATCAAAAAGCCTTTCTCCATACAGGCATCAACTATGGGAGCCCCGGGTCTATCAAGTTCCATTCCTATAATAAGACCAAATCCTCTCACCTCTTTAATGAAATCATATCTTTTCTCAAGATCCAGAAGTCTTTCTTTGAAATAATCGCCCATCTCCCGACAGTGATCAATCACGCCATCTTCCAAAAGAGTTTTCAAAACCACCTTTGCGACAGCCGTAACTAAGGGAGTTCCTCCAAAGGTGGAGGCATGGCTGCCAGGACCAAAGGCACTGCTCAGTTCCTCAGTGGAGAGCATGGCGCCAATGGGAAGGCCATTTCCCAGGGCCTTGGCCAGGGTCATGATATGGGGTGTCACCCCAAAGTGCTCATGGGCGAATAATTTCCCCGTGCGTCCCATCCCCACTTGAACCTCGTCAAAGATGAGTAGCAGATCCCGATCCTTGCATATCTTCTCAACCCCTTTGAGGAAATCGGGATGGGGGCAAACTACACCCCCTTCTCCCTGAATGGGTTCGAGCATGACGCCACAGACTGAGTCATCAATGGTCTGCTCCAGGCCTGAGAGGTCATTAAATGGGGCGAATTTGAAACCCAACAGCAAAGGGTCATAACCGGCCTGGACCTTCTCCTGACCTGTTGCTGATAGGGTGGCCATTGTCCGGCCGTGGAATGAACCCATCATGGAGATGATGTTATATCGGTCAGGGCCAAATTTCTCCTTTGAGTATCGTCTTGCAAGCTTTATGGCCGCCTCATTGGCCTCTGCGCCACTGTTACAGAAAAAGACCCGATCAGCAAATGAGTTCTCAACCAGGAGCTTGGCCAACTCCGTTTGAGGTCTGGTGTAATATAGGTTTGATACGTGAACCAGCGTTTTTGATTGCTCTTCAAGGGCCTGGGTTACCAGTGGAGAACTGTGACCCAGGGCACAGACAGCCAGACCACCCACAAAATCAAGGTACTCTCTTCCCTCTTCATCCCAGACGCGACACCCTTCCCCCCGAATGAGGGTGATGGGGAAACGGCCGTATGTCTGAAATATATATCTATCTGCTTGGCTCGGGGTATTCTGCATCTGATTATTCATCTATCTCCCTCTCACTCCTAACCCGGATAAACCGGAATAGTTTAAAGTGAACTAAATTTTAAAGTGAGCTAAAGCCCGCCCTGGTGCGACTTGATAATATATTTTCGTTCCCTATGGGTTATTCTAAACTTAAGTTTTTGGGAATACAGGATTGGTGACCGGTCTGGGCCAGGGTTAATGAGTCGCTTAGCTTCATCCGTTTATTTAAAATATAGAATTCCACAACTTTAGGCACTTCACACTTTTGTAATAGTGTAATTTTCCGCACCTCAATAACTCACGGCTAATGGACTATCTCCGTGCCTATCCCACCCTTGGTGAATATCTCCAAAAGAATCACATGTTCTTTACGACCATCAAGGATATGGGCCTTTTTGACTCCACCCCTCATGGCTTCGACACAACAGTTCACTTTGGGTATCATGCCGCCCCTGATGGTACCATCATCTATTAACTTCTGAATATTTTTCAATCTCACCGTTGATAGGAGTCTGCCCTTTTTATCGAGGATCCCTTCCGTATCCGTTAAAAGAATCAATTTCCTGGCTTGAAGTGAAGCTGCTATATGACCCGCCACAAGATCGGCATTAATGTTATAGGTCTCTCCCTTCTCCCCCGCACCGACGGGCGCTATGACCGGGATAAATTGACTTTCAATAAGACTTATAAGAATCCTGTTATTGATGGATGTAATCTCCCCCACCATCCCCAAGTCTATGAGCTCCGGGGGTTGATTATCACCCTTATTCTTTAAATATTTCAACTTTTTGGCCGTGATCAACTGCCCATCCTTACCCGAGAGCCCCACAGACTGGCCACCATTCTGATTGATAAGGGTTACAATCTCCTTGTTTACCTTCCCCACCAGGACCATCTCAACCACATCCATGGTCTGTTCATCGGTCACTCGCATACCATCCACGAATCTAGACTCGGTGGAGAGTTTCTCCAGGAATTTGCCTATCTGGGGACCTCCCCCATGAACCACTATGGGATTGAGACCGACATATTTCATGAGAATGATATCTAGTGCAAAGTTATTTTTCAGCGTTTCATCAACCATGGCATGCCCACCATATTTCACCACGATTGTGGCATTGTTGAATCTTCGGATATAAGGCAGCGCCTCGATCAGAACCTTTGCCCTATCTATCTGTTCATTTTTCATGGATTATCTGCCACCAGTTATGAAATATCTATGTAATAACTCAGGTGTTTAGGTTGAAGACTGAAGGTTAAGACAGTTTCAGTCTAAATCCGCAACGATCGAATCAAACTACTCAAGACCTTCTCTGTTTCCACAATCTTTTGTTCAATGCCCTAAAAGCCTTCCACCTTCAGTCTATCCACCTGGGCAGTTACACATCTATAAAATATATCTACTCAGATTTTCGTCCTCTAAGATATCCTTCAACTTCTCTAATACATATCTCTTGTCAATAACAACCGTTTTTGTGTCCATATCCGGAGCATCAAAAGATATCTCGTCCAGGAGTTTTTCCATGACCGTATGAAGACGTCTGGCCCCTATGTTTTCCATCCGCTCATTAACCTTGCTGGCTAAGGAGGCGATCTCTTCAATGGCTGATTCCTCAAATCTCAGGTCTATGCCTTCTGTCTCAAGGAGTGCCTCGTACTGTGTAATCAGAGCATTCTGGGGCTCTTTGAGTATACGAATGAAGTCATCCCGGGTGAGGGAATCCAGTTCCACCCGGATTGGAAATCTTCCCTGGAGTTCCGGCAAAAGATCAGAAGGTTTGCTACTGTTAAAGGCTCCAGCGGCAATGAAGAGGATGTGATCTGTTTTAACCATACCATACTTCGTGATGACAGTACTTCCTTCGACAATGGGCAGGAGATCTCTCTGGACACCTTCACGGGACACATCGGGACCATGCCCAGAATCGGTTCCTGCAACTTTGTCCAGTTCATCAAGAAATATGATTCCGTTCTGCTCTGTGATACGGATGGCGGCTTCAATCACATTATCCATATCGATAAGCTTTTGAGATTCTTCCTGAAAAAGGATTTCTGAAGCCTCATGAACCTTTACTCTGCGCTTTTTTGTTTTGCCAGGAAAGATATTTCCGAATACTTCCTTGATGTTGAATTCCATCTCCTCAAGACCTGCGCTGGAAAAGATCTCAACCATTGGCACATTCCGGTTAGCGATCTCCAGTTCCACATAACGGCCATCCAACTTACCACTTCGCAGCATACGTCTCAATTTTTCTCTGGTTGAATCACTTTTCGCCTTATCCACCTTAACCACTTCCAGCAGTTTCTCCTTATCCACCTCCTCGCCCTCATGAGATTCCTCTCTCTTTTTGGGCAAAAGGATATCAAGGAGTCTTTCCTCGGTCAGTTTCCGTGCCTTTGTCTTCACATTTTCCTGCTCGTTTTTTTTGCCCATGTTCACGGCAAGTTCCATCAGGTCTCTGATCATGGATTCCACATCGCGCCCCACATATCCCACCTCAGTAAATTTTGTGGCCTCTATCTTGAGAAAGGGCGAATTTGCGAGACGTGCCAAGCGTCTGGCGATCTCTGTTTTTCCAACCCCTGTGGGGCCGATCATGATGATGTTTTTTGGGGCGATCTCATCCCTTAGATCAGGTGGTACTTGCTGTCGACGCCATCTGTTCCTCAGGGCAATGGCCACAGAACGCTTGGCCTGATCCTGCCCTATGATGTATTTGTCAAGCTCAGCTACAATCTCTCTTGGTTTTAAAACCTTCATAAATAATTCTTTTCACCTCATTGGATTTTAGTCATACCCTCGCCTTATTCAAGCTCCTGTAAGACTATCTCATCATTGGTATAAATGCAGATGGAAGCCGCAATCTTCATGGACTCTCTGGCTATTGAAGTGGCATCCAGATCAGAATGAGCCATCAATGCTCGGGCCGCTGCAAGGGCATAAGGACCTCCTGACCCTATGGCAGCTACATCTTCGTCAGGCTCAATAACATCACCGGTGCCCGATATGATGAGAGTATGCTCATCATCCATAGCAAGTAGCAACGCTTCCAGTCTTCTGAGAATTTTATCCGTTCGCCAATCTTTTGCTAGCTCAACAGCAGCCCTGGTCAAGTTTCCGTTAAACTTCTCCAGTTTTGCCTCCAGTCTCTCAAACAGGTTAAAGGCATCTGCTGCTGTTCCGGCGAAACCCCCCACGACTTTGTCTTTGTAGAGAGATCGAATTTTGTTGGCCTTATGCTTCATGATGGTCTCCCCAAAACTCACCTGTCCATCTCCGGCCATAACTGATTTTCCATCCTTTCTTACGGCAAGGATCGTGGTAGATCTTATATCCTTTATCCCCTTCATGATGATTGCTAGTCTAAAAGCGTCACCTCCTCGGGTGGGCTTTATCATATACCTCCATCAGTCTGTCTAAGCTGACATGGGTGTATTTCTGGGTGGTGGAAAGGCTCACATGCCCAAGAAGCTCTTGTACTGACCGCAGATCAGCACCTCCATCAAGGAGATGTGTGGCAAAAGTATGTCTCAGAGAGTGGGGGGTGATCTCCGTCATCAACCGGCATTCTGTTCCATATCTTTTTACAATCCTCCCAACGCTCCTGGTGGTAAGACGGCCACCCCGAAAATTGATAAAAAGAGGCCCATCTCTCTCTTCACCCTGAGCTTTTTTCCTGATTGGAAGGGTGGCTTCAATGTAATTTTCAATTGCCTTCAAGGCCTGTCGCCCGATGGGAATAATCCTCTCCTTATTCCCTTTCCCCAAGACCCGTACGAGGCGTTGGTCGAAATCGATACTTGAAAGATTCAAACCAACCAATTCAGCTACCCGGATACCGCATGAATACAATACCTCTAGTATGGCCAGATCCCTCAACCCAAGGGGTTTCTCCCTGTCAGGGCCTTCTAGGAGCCTGAACATCTCGTCCACAGGGAGATGAGTAGGAATATACTTCCCCTGCCTGGGTGTGGAGATATCTGCCGCGGGATTTCCCAAAGCAAGGCCCTTCCTCTCAAGGAAATAGAAGAATGAGCGCAAAGCAGAAAGCTTACGGGCAATTGTTGTTCTCTTATAGCACCTATAAAGATTGCCCAAGTATTCCCTGATAGTAAGGAAATCAATTGATTCCAGATCCATGGAAGCTTTCTCTTTCCCGGACAACCCCCTCTTTTCCATCAAGAAGTCTAAAAACTGCCCTAGATCAATCCTGTAATTTCTGATGGTATGATCAGAGTAACCTTTCTGGAATCCAAGGTAATCAATAAATCTATCTACAAGATGGGATAGCATTATTTTTAACCGATAAACTTGATGGATTCGTAAAAAGTCCTGACAAACTGTCATTTCGAGCCCCGCCCCGTGGGCGGGATAAACTGCGCGAGAAATCTTTCATGTGTAATATGTTGAAAAGATAAGATTTCTCCCTGGGGTCGAAATGACACATTCAATGAATCGGACTTTTTACGATTATATCAAACTTACTTTCAAAAAAGTTATTAATATAACATATTTAAGATAATTAGCAATGGAAAAATGGCATCGCGCATTCTGAACTTGACTTTATTTTATGTGTTGATGTAATTTTCAATCTTTAATCACTATATTTTCTAATGAAGCCTCCATACATTCCTCCCTTGATCACATACCACTGTAGTATGGAGAAAATTATCCTTGAAAGGAATCTGATATGGATATAAAGACTGAACAGTTAAGAGATGTTAGTTTAGTTGCTCATGTAGGTTCTGGAAAGACTTCTCTAGCCGAGGCCATCCTTTTTGACGGAAAGGCAGTCAACAGACTCGGAAAAGTAGATGACGGAACCTCGAATATGGATTTTGAACCAGAGGAAGTAAAAAGAAAGATAACCATCAACACATCCTTTCATCACTGCACCTGGAAGAAGCATTATATCAATCTTATTGATACCCCGGGAGATGATAATTTTCTTTCGGATACCAAATCTTCTCTACAGGCTGCCGATGGGGTGGTAGTGGTTATTGACGCCACGGCAGGTGTTAAGATAGGGACTGAAAAGGTCTGGGATTTTGCAGATGAATTAAATCTCCCACGCATTATCTTTATTAATAAGATGGACAGGGAACGGGCCGATTTTTTTGGAGTGGTTGAGGAGGTTATAAGAAACTTTGGGGTCAAAGCCACTCCAGTCTTTCTACCAATAGGATCTGAGGACAAGTTCCAGGGGGTTGTGGATTTAATCAAGATGAAAGCCTATCTGTGCAGTAAAGACGGCAACGGGAAATTCGAGGATTCCGGGATCCCTGATGACATGGAAGAGACGGTTGGAGAGTGGCGCGAAAAGATGATAGAGAATATCGTGGAGGCCAACGATGAATTAATGGAAAAATATCTTGAGGGTGAAGAACTCTCAGCCCCTGAGATAGAGGAGACCTTTGCTAAAGGAGTCAAATCAGGATTTCTGGTGCCCATCATATGTGGTTCGGCAACCCTCAACATGGGTGTTACTCAATTAATGGATCTCATTATAAAGGGGCTTCCCTCTCCTATGGAAAGGGATCCCCATGAGGGAAACCTCCCATGTGACGGTGAGGTCATCAAGAGGAGCCCAACTACCGATGAACCTTTCTCATCTCTTGTCTTTAAAACGGTGGCCGATCCTTTTGCAGGAAAACTGAGCATATTGAGAGTCTTCTCAGGTACCCTTAAACCTGAATCAATTCTCTTTAATGCCAATAAGGACTCAAAAGAAAAATTCGGGCAGATCTTTCTTTTAGAGGGTAAAAAGCAGCAGCCAATTGAGATGGCGGGACCGGGTGATATCGTTGCCTTTGCCAAGCTAAAAGAGACCCAAACAGGGGATACTCTGTGCCAGGAGAACAGCCCCATCATCTATAAACCCATCGAGCCTCTTCCTCCGGTTATTTCATATGCTGTAGAGGCAAAAGTGAAAGGGAGTGAAGATAAGGTGTTCACTTCGCTTGCCAGACTTCTGGAGGAGGATCCCACCCTTCGAATGGAAAGGGATCAAGCAACCTCTGAGATTGTCCTTTCAGGAACGGGGCAGATCCATCTGGAGACAACCTGCGAAAAATTAAACAGAAAATTTGGGGTCGAGGTCAACCTAAAGCCCATGAAGGTCCCTTATAAGGAGACTATTAAGAAAACAGTGAAACAGGTCATTTATCGTCATAAGAAACAGTCCGGAGGTCGAGGACAGTTTGCCGAGGTTCACTTCGATATCTCCCCTTTGGAACGAGGTGCTGGTTTTGAGTTTGAAAAGGCCCTTGTGGGAATGAATGTTCCTCGTAATTTTGTGCCGGCCGTTGAAAAAGGGCTCCACGATGCCATTAAGAGCGGTGTCCTCGCCAATTATCCGGTTGTTGACCTGAAGGTCCGTTTCTACGACGGCAAATCACACGATGTGGATTCCTCGGAGATAGCTTTTAAGATAGCCGCCAGCATGTGTTTTAAAAAGGGAGTGCAGGACGCGAACCCCGTGCTCCTGGAGCCCATAGTGAAGATGGAGATTATCACTCCTGAAGAGAATATGGGGGATGTTATGGGAGACCTTAATGGTCGTCGGGGTAGAGTTTTAGGAATGGATTCTCAGGGAAAGTATCAGGTTATCAAGGCACAGGTCCCAATGGCCGAAGTATTGCAATATGCCCTTGATCTCAATGCCCTAACAGGGGGTCGAGGAACTTTTCGAATGGAGCAATCCCATTATGAAGAGGTCCCAGCCCAATTAGCAGAAAAAGTGATTGCTCAAGCTCAGGAAAAGGCATAGGAATCCTTTTTTCAAAGTTCGAAGCAGTATTCAGATTTTCCGGATTAGGAACACGAAATGGAAATAAGTGCCAGAGTGGGAGTCTTGACCATTAGTGACAAGGCCTCAATGGGAAAAAGAAGTGATGAGAGTGGAGAGACGGCAGCAAGGATACTCCAAGGAGAAGGATTCCAAATCTTCAAGCAAAAGATCGTCCCGGATGATCGCCGACAGATCGTGGGTACCCTTGTAGATTGGGTTGATAAAGAGGAACTCACTCTGATCGTAACCTCAGGAGGAACTGGTCTTAGTCCTACTGATGTTACACCAGAGGCCATGCTGGAGGTCATTGATTATCAAGTCCCCGGCATGTCAGAAGCCATGAGGGCCGAAAGCCTGAAAAAAACACCTCATGCCATGCTATCCCGTGCCATTGCAGGTGTCCGCGGGTCTTGTCTCATCATCAATCTACCCGGTAGTCCCGGAGGCGTTAAAGATAATCTCTCCGTTATATTGCCGGCCCTTAAACATGCCCTTTCAAAGCTCGGGGGGGATACCTCTGATTGTGCTGTCTGAAGGATCCACCCTTTTTACCAGAGATTGATCATCATAAACTCAGCCTGAAATGCAAAGAAAGAGAGATCGGACCTGTTTCCCGTTCTAAAATATTTCTGGGGCTCAGCAATCTCTTTACGGGGGCGAAAACCTATATCGGTATTGCATATGAAGTTGCTACTTACGCGGGCGGGTGGATGCTTTTGAGTAATCCTAATGTTTCCTTCTGGCAAACTATGGCAATAATGAGCCGCCCGCTAGCCTATATCCGTGTGCAAATTGAGGCTTCCTTAACCAAGTTCGTCCCCTCCAAGAGATCCCCGAGCCCCTACTGAATAAAACAGGTTTTCAAAGCACTATTACGAAAGATCAACGATTAACCGCAACCTCCTTATCCACCCATTGCAAATAACTTGGATTACCTGAAATGACCGGTATGGCCAGAATCTCCGGTACATCATAAGGATGAATCTCCTTGATGGCTTTCTCCAGGTCATTGTACAGATCATTTCGGCTTTTAATGATACACAACCACTCTTTTGCTCCTTCCAACTCTCCTTCCCACCAGTATGTACTCTCAATGGGCCCCAAGATCTGGGCGCAGGCAGCCAATCTCTTTGCCACAACCTCTTTGGCAATCTTTTCTGCATCCTCTTTTTTCTCTGTGGTTGTGAAGATCTGAATATAATCTGTCATTTCCAGCTCCTTCCCTTACATCGATACTCTTTTTGCTATATATTTCAACATATGCCCAGACACCATGTCCCCAGTTCTGGAAATATATAATCTAATTGGGATTTAGGCAACAGCCAGTTAAAATGAGACTCTCATTCTTGTCTTGCCTTATAAACTATGGGGAGGGGATAGTTATGGAAAGCTTATCTTTAAGCTTGAATAAAAATCTGAAATGGGATAGAAGATAACGGATATGAGGTATTGTAATGATTTAAAAAAGAAATTTAAAAAAGGAGGAAAAAATGAATATTGATGATGTAAAAAAGGTTGCCGTTATTGGAGCTGGTAATATGGGACACCAGATCTCATTACTATGTGCCATCAAGGGTTTCAAGACAATCTGTACGGACGTCAGTGAGGAGATGTTGAAAAAGGCGGAAGCCTTTTGCGATAATTATCTGCCCGGCCGCGTTCAGAAGGGAAGACTCACTGAAGAACAAGCCAAACAGGCACGTGAAAACATCAGTTTTACACCCAATCTGAAGGAGGCGGTAAAGGATGCTGATTATGTGATTGAGGCAGTCCTCGAAGTGCTTGACCTTAAAAGAAAGATCTTTGCCGATCTTGACAAACTGGCACCATCCCACACCATTCTTGCCACCAACAGTTCTGCTATTGTCAGCTCTCGTATTGCTGATGCCACCAATCGGCCTGACAAGGTGGTCAACGTCCATTTCTTTAACCCGGCTCTGGTCATGAAGTTTGTAGAAGTTGTCCAGGGACCCCATACCTCCGATGAAACGGCGGAGATCTCCATGGCCTTTTGTGAAAAGATTGAAAAAGTGGCGGTTCATCTCAAAAAAGAGGTGGAAGGGTTCCTCCTGAACCGCATCTTCGCTGTCATTTCACGGGAAGCCCTGTGGATGCTGGATATGGGTATCGCCACGGCGGAAGACATTGACAAGGCCTGCGTCTATGGGGCAGGACATCCCATGGGCCCCTTCCGTCTCAATGATCTGACCGGTTTAGACCTGTCCTACACCATGGCTATGGAGGCTTTCAGAGCGACCGGCGATCCCACACGCCTTCCATCCCCGAGTTTGGTGGAACACTATATCAAGGGAGAATACGGCCAGAAGACAGGGAAAGGCTGGTACAACTATAGCGAAAAATAGTTAGAGGAATATGCACTTTATCCCACCCGGTCCAACACTGTGATGCTGAATGTGGTGGGTTTCCCGCTTAAAATGAATTGACACCTTCCATGGCCCACACGTGATATCTTGGGGGGAGGGGTAAAGTGCGTACTCCATTCCCGTCGTTTAAAAGCCTTAAAAACTTTACAGCTAATTATTATGTTTTTTGACGTATGATATGTGCTGTCAGGACGGAATGATGGTACACGGGAGTGAGCTATATTCTGTAGATATAGAATTGATCCCCAATCTAGCTGTCTTTACCCTAACGATGCATAAAATAATTGGACTGCCATTGCAGATATGCTTGAGACCGTCGCCTTTGCTGACCTGATGCTGGATGCTGGTTGCTCGATGCTTGATAACCTGAATACCATCACGAGTGGCATCTATAAACATCCGGTATCCAGAAACCAGTATCCAGGATCAGCCAATGACAGCAGGGTGTTTCGTCGAAACAGAATCGGCTTAACGTTATATTTAATGCAACTAAAGGGTTTATAAGCAAAGATATTCAAGTTTATGTCAAGTTTTTGTAAAAATTCATAACCCCAGCTAGTTAGCACATGATGCTAGATGCTGGTCTCTGGATTTTGGGTTTTATAAGGATCTCTTTTTTCTTTATCCAGTATCGAGTAACTAGCATCCAGTATCGGTTCGCATCAGACAACGAAGTTTTATTTTTCCCAACTCGTCGGCCTGCCCTGGCGCGAGGCAATTGTGTCTCTTATTAATGCTTCAGGTTCATGAGGCTTTGGCTTTTAAACTCACGTCTTTGCGTGCCAGGTCTGGGCCAGGGTTTGAGTTGTAACTTCGCCAGTGATGTATAAGATGTCAAATATTTTAGGAGGAGATTAGGGAGATTAGATGGTAGGATTTACCTTAGATGAGGATCAAAAACAGATCCAAGACATGATGAATAAATTTGCAGCCAATGAACTCAGACCCATAGCAAGGGATTGTGATGAGAATTCAGAACTCCCTGAAGAGATCATGGAAAAGGCCTGGGAACTGGGCTTTTGTCCGACCATGATTCCCGAGAAGTATGGCGGTTACGAAATGGGTCGATCCGCTGTAAACTCGGCTATTATGGTGGAAGAACTGGCTTGGGGTGACGTGAGTCTGAGCTTAGGCACCCTTTCTCCGCTTCTCATGATGATCCCCATTCTTGAGTTTGGGACTGAGGGACAGAAAGAGGAGTGGCTACCCAAATTTTGTGGTGAAAAGTTTTTTCCGGCCACGGGAGCTTTAATGGAGCCTCGGATCACTTTTGATCCCATAAAGCTTCACACTACGGTTGATAGGGATGGAGACCAGGTGATCCTGAACGGTACAAAGTGTATGGTCCCCTTGGCTCAACAGGCAGAGCATATTCTGGTTTACGCGTCAAAGGACAAGGGTGCTGGTGCGGCCTCGGTGGAAGGGATTGTTGTGGACAAGGATACCCCTGGCCTGACCATAGGTGAACGTGAAAAGAACATGGGTCTGAATCCACTGCCCCTCTTTCCATTGACTTTTAAAGACTGTGCTGTACCCAAATCCAGGGTAGTGGGGGATGATCAGGGGATAGATTATATGCGTCTCCTCAATCTTTCCCGGGCTAATCTTTGTGCCATGGCTGTGGGTGTGTCAAGGGCATCATATGAGTATGCCCGTGACTATGCCAAAGAGAGGATTGCATTCGGAGAGCCCATCGCAAGCCGTCAGGCCATCGCTTTTATGCTGGCAGAAGCAGCCATGGAGGTTGCCGGAATGAGGATGCTGGTCTGGCGAGCGGCGTGGCGTCTCGACCGGCACGAGGATGCCACCCGGGAGGCGACTCTGGCAAAGATGTACTGCGCCGAACAGACCATGAAGATTGTGGACTACGGGGTTCAGATCCTGGGCGGCCACGGTTACATCCGAGAACATCCAGTGGAGATGTATTTCAGAAACGGCCGGGGGTTTGCCGCCATGGAGGGTCTGGCCACAGGCTGATATAGCATGATGTCTTGAAAAAAAGAGTTGAAAATGGCAATGATCCAAAAAGGAGGAGTTCATGATAGATTTTGAAGTCTCAGAAGCAGCCAAAGTAGTACAGGATATGGCCCATGAAATAGCCGAAGATGCCTTTCGAAAAATTGCTCGATACTATGACGACCATGAGCATGAGTTTATAAAGGAGACCGACGAGATCATCAAAAAGATGAATATGGTCGGACTCCAAGCAATGTCTGCATTACAGGAGCAAGGCGGAAAAGGCTCAACTATTTTGGCTATGTTGAGACAGGAGGAATATAACTGGGGTGATGCAGGGATCAGTCTGGGGGCTACCAATTTAGGTCTTGGAAACGCCGCCATCTTCGCTGTGGCCAATGAAGATCAAAGGAATCGTTTTGGGACTAGATACGCATCCATGGCCATCACGGAGCCCTGTTGCGGTTCAGATACAGCCAATATACAGGCCACGGCCAAGCTCGACCCGGAAACCAATGAATGGATATTAAACGGTGAGAAAATCTTTGTCACCGGGGGAGAACACTGTGAACTCGTAGTGGGTTGGTTCTCATTGGATCGAAGCCTGGGCCGAGCCGCCATCAAGAGCTTTGTGATCGAAAAGGGTACACCCGGTATGACGGTGACCAAACTGGAACATAAGCTGGGGATCAAAGCATCGGACACGGCTGCCATCGTTTTTGAAGACTGCCGTGTCCCCTATGAGAATATTCTGGGTAACCCCGAGATCCAGCCAAAAAAAACCACCGCCACCGGATTCAAGGGAGCGATGAAGACTTTTGATGCAACCCGACCCTATGTAGCTATCCAGGCCATTGGTGTGGCCAGGGCAGCCTTGGATTTCACCAAGGAGAAACTTGAGAAGGAGGGGTACACATTTCCCTATGACCTCAGCCAACATGAACTCAGTGTTGTGCAAAAGGCTATTCTGGATATGGAAGCAAATCTGGATGCGGCTAGACTCTTGATCTGGAAGTCGGCAGCCATGCTTGACACGGGTGAAAGGAACAGCTTGGATGCATCCTTTGGCAAAGCCAAGGCCGGACGCGCTGCCACCCTTGTCACCCAGAAGTGTGTGGAGCTTTTGGGACCTCTTGGCTATTCGCGCGAATGGCTGGTGGAGAAGTGGATGAGGGACTGTAAGATCACGGATATCTTCGAGGGGACCGGGCAGATCCAGATGTTGGTTATAGCCCGAACCATACTGGGATTTAACAGGGATCAATTAAAGTAGTTACTCTAAAATTCCAGAGACCCCCGTCAAAATTAATCTGACGGGGGTTTTATTTGGCTCCCTTTTTTCTTACCTACCCGAGGTAATCACTCAAATTCTCAAGGTACATCTTCCACGGCATGATCAGGACGTCGTCAATGCGATAAGCGTTTTCAACTAAGCTGATGATATGAAGGGGTACATCCGGATAGTCTTGTCGAAAGGCGCGAAGTCCGCTTAGATGGTTACCGCCTACTTGTTTGACCGCCTTAATTTCGAAAGCGCCGATCAATTGTCCGTGCTTTTCGATCAAAATGTTAACCTCTGCCCCATGGTTGGTCCTCCAAAAATAGAGAGATGCCTCGCTTCGAAGGTAATTAAGGAGCCTGTGCGTCTCGAGAATAATGAACTGCTCAAAAAGCCTGCCGGTTCGAACCGAGTCCGGAGGTGCGGTGAGCTGTCGTGTCAGGCTATTTAACACGCCTAAGTCAAAAAAGTAGAATTTTGGATGAGCTACGATTCTTTTTCGCAGGCTTTTCCTCCAGGGCAAAAGGCGAAATCCAATCAAGGTATCTTCCAGAATTTCATAATAGGACTGGACTGTTCTGGTAGGAACCTGACATTCCCGGCCAATGGCAGAAAAGCTAACCAACGCCCCACATTGACCGGCTGCAATATCAATGAAACGTGAGAAACCTCCGATGTTCCGAACAAGGCTCTCAGCTTGAATCTCTTCCTTCAGGTATGTCTCAGCATAGGCCTGCAAAATGTCAATTTTTTCATCTCGACTTCGCCCGTATACTGCGGGCAGGCTCCCGAACCTCAAAACATCTTCCAATGCAAAATCATTGGCAATTTCTTGGTATATAAAAGGAAAGAGATGCCTGGTTGCTGCCCGTCCGGCCAAAAGATTAATTCCTCCTCGCCTCAATTTGCGGGCGCTTGAGCCGGTAAGAAGGAACTGGCATCCGGTTTTCTCTATCAAATAATGGACCTCGTTAAGCAACTGAGGTACCCGTTGTATCTCGTCAATGAAAATGCGTTGAGCCTTTTCCTTTTCAATTTTTTCCAGAGCTTCCAAGCGGAATCGGTCCGGGTACTTGGAATAGGTCAGAAATTGATCCGTTAACAGAAGATCGATTTTCCAGACGTTTTTTTTAAAGCGAGCGTTTACGAGGGTGCTTTTGCCTGTTTGGCGCGGGCCAAATAGAAAAAACGACTGTGACTTTGGAAGATTGCAGATCCTATTAATCATAATGCAAGACTGTACGGTATTCTTGCAGCAAAGTAAACAAAAATTTCGAATCCCTCTATGAGCTTCAGAAAAAGCCAAGATGATAAGGGATGAGATGAGGATGATAAGAAGTCCTTTTTGAGCATCAGTATCGATTGCCGAATGTCAAGAGATACACACCTCTGACAAAAATCATTTTCAGAATTTGGGGCAAAAAGGGTCTGTCCGTGATTTTCTGGTAGGTTCCCCGTCCACTATGCGATGATAGTTTCTTTTTTGGAGCCGGACAAAGTAACCCTGGATGTTGTGGCATTCTTATTCATTGCCGGTATGGGTCAATTGTGGGCAGACTTCTTTACCACGACGTGCACCAGCGCAGAGAGATAAATAAAGGGGTTGCGGCACTCAGGGGTTCAAAAACGGTGCAGTGAAGGTATACCTGTGCCTTGGCTCGCCCTTCGATTTCAAAAATCAGGTAGGGAAGGTTTCCGGCGGGGAGCTGGGAGGTGGAATAGTCGATTTTGTATTCTTGGGTTTCTGGTGGAATTGTGGCTCTGGGCGGAGGTCTGGACTTTAATTCCCACAACCCAAGGTGTTTGAGAATTTTTTTTACCTGCCCGCCACTGCCATTGATACCCTATTAGAAGCATGATCACTATTTCTACTTTCAGAGGCTCGTAACCGATTCATGCCATGAATGGTCAGGCAGGCGGGTGACATCCTCGTTCTTTATGAAAATCAAAGATTGATCATTTAATGATGGGAATGTCCCATCTGGAAATTTGTGCAGCAAGTCGGGCTGTTTTTCCCCCGGGTGTGGTATGGGCAAAGTAAACCTCATCGGCCATGGCCGCAACCAGTCGATTGCGCTGTTCCGATAGTGCGGCGGTTAAGCGGCGCTGCGACGGGTCAAAGGGAGACAATAGCAGAATCCGGCCCGCATCAATACCCTCGCGCCATTCCCGCGGAATTCTCATCCCCTCAAGACTCCGTGCAGGACAGATGATGACAGGTTGCCGGCCGCGCAGTAGGATTTGCAGGCATTCCTTCTCAATAGGCGAGTGAAAACCGCTGATAACACAGCGACCTTCATCGCGCCACTGTTTGGCCTGGTCCATGGCCGCAAGGATTGCGTCACCGGGACAGTTTTTAGAGCAGAAAAGAGCGGTTTTAGGCAGATTAAGCATATCCAGGCTGCCGATGGTCCAAAGACGAACAGGAGACTCTTTCCCCAGGCGTTCTCCTAACCGTGCGGGATAAAGCGAATCTCCCAGGTCTATATTGGATGGAGATTGTTCCTGCTTCAACTCGTAACCCTCATCTGTTCCGTCCTCGGAGCGGCCCTCTCAAAGATACCAATGCACACTGTTATTTCTCCTCCTAGGCCCTTGACTCCTGCAGCCCGCTCCATGTCCCATTCCAAATTTTTAAAAATCCTAACCAAAACAGGGTAAAAATTTGTGTCCGATTTAACTTTCAAAGTCTAGTTTGGAAGCTGGCTTTAACCGGATGCCCTTGTTACTATCAAATAACCATCAAATAAAAAAATGTGTCTCTTTAAATATATAAGATTAGTAAATTCAATATGTTATAGGTCATATATCTCATAGGGCGCAGACCCTTCAGGGGATAGTATCAAATAACCGTCAAATAAAACCTTTTTCCCGATCATGGATGTCTCTTTATTGCATTGTATAAAATGCGGTCAATTTGTTCGACTTTCCTCAATGCTTTATACAATTGAAAAGGCTTTATTTTCATTTGGTTACAGAAGACATTGGTTTATGAATTGTATAAAACATAGTTTAAACCGGGTCTTTCGAAGTCGTTTTATATAATTCCCACCTGGATCCTTTGCCTCGTTTGCCGCCAACGGGTTGAATAATCCCTTCCCGTCGCATCTCCTGAAGCAAGTTCGTAACGAAATTCTTCCTTATCTGATTGGATTGCCCCATCCGAAAATCTATTCGTAAAGCGGAGCCGCTTTGCTACCAGGTATTCGCATTCTTTTAAAGACATAGTTCAGGGCAAATCAAAACATATAGAGAGTCCCTCATTCTTGCCTAAAAGTTGATTAAAAGCTCTTGATACCCCTCAATAATCAACTAAAAACAAACTGGTCATAAAATCTTTTTATAATATTCTCATGAAGTTGTGACATCTTCCGTTTTTAGCCGACACTATACAGTCAACTACCCGTCAACTAGGGCTTAGGCCCAGAAGGGGATATACCGGCGCAATTTAGGTGCGGCATGAACATCATGTGGTTTTATCATATCTTGCTCAACCGCCTCGCGAATATATCGGGATGCCGTTCACTCATTCCACTTCACTCTTTTATTATTTCCCAGTAACCGCCTTTTGCCGGACCGATGCGCTTGAGCACACCCTGAGCCTTCAGTTTCCTAATGTTCTCTTCGATTTTCCTACTGGATATTCCAACGGTTTCAGACAATTCTCTTGCAGAAACATATGGGTTATTAATAATTTCTTGAATGATTGATTGCTGATTTTGAGATAGTTTCTCTCCGACCTTTTCTCCAACATGGGAATTCCAATTACCTCCCCTTTATCGGATACGCCGATCAGGATGCGTCCTCCTTCGCTGTTTGAAAATGCTACCATTTCAGAGGCTAATGTATCTGCATTATGCACGTCCGCCTTGAACTGGAGGCGGCTGTCCTCGCCTCCAGAGATAATGTTTTTAAGTTCAATTTTTTTCTTAACACATATTACCCTTTACGATTACACCTAATTCAAGTTCAACGAAAGGCTAACTTTCTTCCTCCCCATCGTCCACCCCCCGCCCCATGCGATACTTGACCTGCCTGACGGCAGGTAGGTGTCATAGTTGATAATAAAATCAAGTTCCTCGTCGGTGAAGCCGTGGTCCCGCGCCAGGGGGACAATTCTATTATACGATCTATAGCCCCCTATTTAGTCGTTACATATATACCTGTCCTGCCGAAGCATGGATAACCTTGTTTATTCTTGTGGGGATTTAATGTTGCTCGATATGAGGTGTGGGTGAACTTCTTCCCGCAGATCGAACACTGGAACACATACATGGGTCCATGACGGTTACTCGTTCTTGCCGATCTTGCCGGAGCAGCTCTCGGTCTTCTTGTCCCATACGCCCGAGATCCAGTTGAGCGTCGTGCCACTGGCGGGGCATCTATCGGGCCCAATGGAGTCAACTCGATCAGGTATCGCGGTGAAAACGGAACATCGGCTACTCGCGACCCCTGGATCCGATCCACTCGGTACGATCTATCTTCTCCTGTATTGTGCTTCACCGCAAACAATAGCAGATTCCCATCCTTGGTTCGCCGCAAAGAATAAGGCTCAATCAGTCTCGAACTCCCTTGATAAGTCAACTCCACACAAAGGCGGTTCGCTGCTGCGAATCGAATGCCTTCCAGGGGAACTGACGTGTGCCAGGCGGAAGCCATCGAAGGCGGGCGCCAGGCTTCGTCAACCGTGACAGTAGCAACCGGAATCGCGGGTTTGGCAACCTTTTCAAGACGGCCATACAGCCAACTAAAAACATCGGGAATCTCTTGCCAGAATTGTACAAAGGGAGGCAGGGCCGGCAACTGATGACGGAGCATGTTCCCCCATTCGGATTCAAGTTCTTTACGCCCGGATTGTGCCTCCAGGGTCGCCAAAGTGGGGAGAGGAATGCCTTTAAATGCACATTTTTTTTCGAGGGTTTCGAAAATGGCACCCCGGTCCGCTTTCAACTCCTCATGACGATATAAATGGACGACATCGTATAAATCACGCGGCCTTTCCCGCTCGGCCAGGGCCCGAATCTTTTCTGCAAAAAGCTCTTCAAAACAGTAACATGGTATTTGAATTCCGTTCTCTGGCCTATCCGAGTAAGGGTGGTGAACATCCCGAAACACCGGGTCCATGACCAGAATCTCATCACCGGTTAAGTCTAGCTTTACCCTTGGCTCATCTCCACCGCGGCCCATTGGTCCGCGATATCCCACACGCCCTTGTGCCGACGGGTTTCCGCGCGGATTGCCATATATCTCAAAGCGAATGGTTTCTTGTGGTATTTCAATCCCGCTCGCTTCATAGACCCAATCGGAGATCTGCCGGAAGGAATGAAGAAGGAATTCCTCATTGAGTTGTCCTGGATCTTTAAGGGTGAAATCAAGGTCTTCTGAAAAACGATATGTCTCGAAGTAACATTTCTTCAGACAGGTGCCGCCTTTGAATACCCAGAATGGAGAAAGGTCAGGATGATTCCCTATCCCGGCGAGCAGCCATCCAATGACGTAATCTTTCTCGACGACGTTGGCCGATAAACCGAACTCTCGGGCAAAATCCATTATCTCACGCCTATTGATCAATGCGAATCTCCTTCGCCCACTTCTCGGGCACCCAGAGTCGCCATCGCGTGATCAACCTCTTTGCGGGAATGCTCGGGTCAAGCTTTGAGTTGCCTGTGGTCAATCGTTCCCGGCATTGTCCCAGTGTCTTTTGATCGCCCGGTGATAACAGTTCCAGAATAAAACCAAGGCGTTTAAAAACGGCGCCATTCCCGAGCCGATCTGCATACACGATGAGCAAGTCCAGATCCTTCCCTTTCGAACCGACGTAATTCCTGAACATGTCCGCCACCGTCCTGATGCCCCCTCCCAACTGCGGATCATTGAGCATATCAAGCATGGTGCGAGCGGGGTCGGACACATTGACTTTCACCTGTCCCCTCCACACCGGCTTTAGACCGAACAATGCCTTGCTTGAGACGGTTCGCACAAGGAAATCAGTGCCCTTAACCGTTGGTTTCCGAACTCTTGGACGCTGTGTTGTCATCACGACAACTGTGCGGAAAATTTGCTCGCTTAGTTCCCAGTAACCTGCAGCGCTCCACCCGCCAATGTAACAAGGGCTATAAAGACGCTGGGCGACCATCCATGGATCTTCCAGGGGAACACTTGTGGTTCTCGAATCCAGAGGCACCGGTATGTAAAGGCCGCGACGGACGCGCGAGAGCCAACCCTTCTTCGCCCACAGGGCCAGCATTTTGGCGGCTGCGGAATCCGATGTCTTGAGAATGCCCGCCGCCTCTGAAACCGATATCGTGCCCTTTGAGCCACGAAGAACCGCTGAGAGCCGTTCGCGATCCAATTTTCCTAAACCACTAAGCTGTTCCATAGTATATCTCCAGCGATGTAATTCATTGATTAGATGAATTATTTCGCCTTAAATATACTACTAGTTTGGCATATATGCAATAATAATATCCTGTGCATATAAATTCCCTCATTCATTAAACCCTCAAGATTTTACTCTTCATTACTTATCCGGCCGCAGCCGCAGGTGTTAGGGATGGGGCTGCGCTCCCTTTCAGTAGTCATTATCTCCTTAAGCCATGCCCATGGCCTATCCATACCATGTGTTATAAAAGCATCGAGTCGCATATTAAACCTTAATTCTTTAGTCGCTATAGTCAATAATTAAGATGCGACCCTGTTTTTTCACAGCCCTGAGCGGCTGGGACTAGGAGAAAAAAAACGGGTACCATCTCCTCGGCTCCGAGTTCAGTTTTCTTATATCGTTACTTCTGATTGGCCCTGAAAACCATAGATTATTAGCTGTGAGCATAGCGTGGCTTTAATCCGTCACCGGAGCAAACACCCATTAGGCTCATGAGCGAGTTAGATGACTCGCCTCACGTCGAGCAGAGCGAAGACCAGGAAGCACCTCCTTTTTGAAGGCCGCTCGGACTGAGATGAGCTTGAACTTCACATTAGTTTTCTTGCTCAACAGCGCTCGCTTACTCTCCTGCTTAACCGCCTGAAGCACTCCTTGACGCGAGTGGGGCGCAGCTTTGATCACCTCATCCATTGTGACGTCATGATGATCCCTGCTGGTCATAGAATTGCAGAAGCTACAAGCTGTGACCATATTCTCAAGTTCTATCTCCCAAGCGAGATCCTTAACCTCTTCTTTCGTTAAAGCCGGGAACTTCTTTGCTACCACCTTCTCAATCTGCTCATAATGACCACCCTGAGATTTTCCAATCAGGTGCTCAACACTGAGTTGCCGCCAAAGATCAAAGCTGACATTGCCACCGGCCCCTGCACCGCACAGCTGGCAGATCCCTCCTGAACGCCGATGAACTTCCTGAGCATACCCGAACAACGACTGGCAATTTCGGTAGGTGTATTCTTTTCTCATCGCAAAACCTCCCATTCATTCAACGATGGCCTTAACTCGCTGGCAATTCGCACCAGCGAATTTAGAGTCCTTATTCGGCACGTTCCTTATCCCGTTTTGATATCTAAATAGAACTTGTCTGTTCGATTCATTTAGGATCTCCTCTCGCTAAGAGGGTCCAAAGTTTTGCGGCCTTATTCTTTCCCATTCACTCTCTCCCTCAACCTTCCAGAGCACTTAAAAGTCACCACCCTCCTCTTCCGTAAGATCTTATCTTCCCCGGTGGCAGGGTCCCTTCCCTTACGCTCATTTTTATCTCTCACAGAGAATTTCCCAAATCCCTTGATCAATACTTCCTCCCCTGATTCAAGGGTGTCTTTCATGATATCCAGGATGGATTCAACTATGGCAGCGGATCTTCTTTTGGGAATAGAGAGGTGGTTGCTGATGGAATTTATGAGATGGTTTTTAGTGAGGGTCATGGGATGGTGATTCCTGTTTGGGAAGGTATTGGTCAATTGCTAGTGTATTTTTCAAATATGTCTGAAAAATTACCGCGATGATATCATTTTGTCAAGAAATTTAAGTGGTTACAGAATTTTAAATGTATTTTCATAAATTAAATCATAAAAAATTCAATTATTATATTTTTTAGATTACCCAAAAAATTATGATAAATCAAAATGTTAGAAAATAATTGAAATATTACTATATTTTTTACTTGACAAATTAAATCATATTATTATATTGAGTAAACATGATAATATTAATAATATTATAAAAAAAAGTAATATCATATCATTTGTGCTAGGAGGTAACAATTATGAAAATTCATCCTGACCATACTAGAACAACTCTTACATTTGATGAGAGGACTATAGATTATTTAAAATTTCTTAACAAATCTTATGGTGGAATATGGATTGGTATTAACAGAGCGATTAAATATTTCAGACCAGATTACCAAGAAGAAAAACACTTTTCTGACAAATCTACCATGAAAATTAACAAAGCTGATGAGATTTTAGCGTTCGCGAAAGAATTGGAAAAAGGTGAAAAATCAAGAAAAGGCAAACTCTCAAGGAAAATAAGAAAATCAATAGTCATAGACAAGTATGACCTGTATTGCGTTAATAAAGTAGCCAAAACCAACATGGTAAAAAGAGATTACATTATTATTTCTGCTATTAAATATGAGAGAGACGCGGCTGTAAAACTTAACAAACTGGATATTGAGATGCATAAGAAGCTTTTGGAGAAAACACTTATTCCAATGCTACAAAAATTAGAATCTGACCTCAATTCTTACTTAGAGCAATTTGAAAACTATATGAAGGCAAATAACATTTATGATGTCGATTATCTTTATTCGTTTGACTTTGATTCAGGTCTATTACCCTTAGAATCTTATTATGAATTAAATGAAGACATTGAGAAGATCAAGAAAACTATTTCTTCATTGGAGGGAGAAAATGATTCAAACGAAGCACAGTAATATCAGAAAGGCACAGAGAGGAATCAAAGACAATCACATTTCCCTTTTAGTCGAATACGGTTCTGTACTATGGGCCCCTGGAGGATTGAAAAAAATAACCATGACTCGGAAAGATATCCAGGAGGCTATTAGTAAAAGAAAAAAGGAGATTCAAACGTTATCAAATTTGTCAGGACTTACCGCAGTTATTGATGAAGAAACAATATTGACTGTATACAAAATTCATTAAGTGGAGGATTAAAAAATGCCTGATCAAATAAGAGAAGAGTTTATGAATCATTTCATTCAATGTTTTAATTGTGGATTTACAAAAGAGTGTGATCGGTTATCAACATATAGAGCAGATCATTTACAACCGCAACCGGGTTATATAGGAAAGAATTACAATGGACTGGTTTTTCTCGGTGGCAATCCATCGGCGGGCGGAACGGGTAACCATAAAAATCAGGCTGCAGAGCTGTATAGACTTTTAAATGGACTTTCAGGATCTAAGAAAGAGAAAGATTTTGATATCGCAATGGACTTCCTATCTAAAATAATGCCTTCGTGGTATGTTATGGATAGATCGTTATCTGATCTCCCTTCTCTAGGAACTAATCTAGATGATATAGCGTATATCAATGTGTTTAAGTGTCCTACGCAAAAAAATGGATCGAATTATAGTGTCCATGGTAACCCTTATAAACTAAGGGTATGCTTCGATAAACATACTAGAACTCAGCTAGAAATCCTGATGCCAAAGACAATTATTTTCCTATGGAAACCACTCGTGAGGAGTATGACAGAATTAGGATATGATATAACTTCTATTAACTATTCTTATTGGGATGGTGCTCGCAGTTTAAGCGCATCTAAGAGACAGGAAAGGCTCGAAGAGATAAAGCGTATTATAAATGATCATTACAAAAATCATAAAAGGCCATCCAGGATGAAATCTAAACTAAGAAAAATGGGAGTTAGTGATGAACATCGATGACGATTTTGATGATGATTATGAGGGTTCAGGTTTTGATGCTGAAGAACCGAAAGATATAAACGGGCAAGGCGAATCCAAGGGAGATTTTGATCTTCTTGATATCACTGATCCAAAGAGTGCCTATTTTATCCTCAGTGATGATGTGCAGGATGAACTCAGTGGTACTGACAAAAGGAAGATGAAATGTCATTCCTGTGGGCATAAGTTCGTTGGGGAGATTTATGATGGCTGTCCGGAATGTTACAGTGCAAATACAGAGGAGCTAATTGCTGGAATCGATGATGAAGAGGTATAATCCCATTCCTCGATTTGACTTAAGATAAAGGGAGGTTTTGTATGACTATAAAAAGATCTGAAGAAATCATTTTTTATATGTTACCGGGTCCGGGAAAGGAT
>Ga0180009_10001506_pt1 | contig 28402 bp, 22 predicted proteins | sample OS_PC_MetaG_FD_123537 | JGI IMG/M metagenome (GOLD analysis project Ga0180009, IMG submission 123537) | Groundwater microbial communities from the Aspo Hard Rock Laboratory (HRL) deep subsurface site, Sweden - OS_PC_MetaG | ecosystem: Environmental > Aquatic > Deep subsurface > Groundwater... | reverse complement strand
GCCTGCTAAATTAATGGCAGAAGGTATAAACCCCAAAATCCCTTGGCTATATGATTTTAAACTCGATTTTAGATTCAAGTGAGAATTGACTAAAATGAATAGGGGGGAATAAATCGTTGAAAGAGTTCGGGGCTTTTTTAAAAGAGGAGCTTGGATTGCAGCCCACTGAATATAACAAGCTATGGGAAAGCCTTACAGGTTAAGGGTTCTACGATCTATCGGTGGTACAGGGATGTGCTAAGTGACTATGCCCGCGACAAGACAATGATGCATAAACACGATGTCATCAAAGGCAATAGGGCAGCAGCGGCGATAGAAGTGCCAATTTTGAAGCCAGAGAATTTTGGGACAAAAATGGCCATAGACGAAAAACATATAGGCGAAGATATCTGCACGGTAATAAGCAACAGGCAAACGGGTAAGATAGCTTTACTGACTAAAAGCCTGAATTATACTGACATTAAAGAAGTTTTTTTGCACAACAAATTACCACTGGCAAATATAGAGAGCATTACCCGTGATTTTTCAGGGTTGTTTGAAAAAGTATGCACAGAGCTTATGCCACAGGCCATTCAGATCGGAGATAAATTTCATGTCATTCGAAACATGATGGATGCGCACCAAAGCGTAAGAATACGTTACCGTCAAAAAGAACTTGAAAAACGCAGAAAGGCATTCCAAGATTTTAAATTAGCTCAACACAACCGATTAATAGAATGTGAAAAAACCGGACAAAAGTTTAAACCTGAAAAATTTCATTACAAAGAACAACGTATGAGCAATGGGGAAACCTTACTGGAATTACTTGCCAGAAGTCGTTACCTGCTCTATAAATATCCTGGACAATGGAATAAATATCAAAAAAGAAGAGCCGAGATTCTTTTCGATACTTTCCCACAAATCAATCAAACCTACCTCTTATGTAACCAGTTCAGAAACTTATTGAGCACTATCAATATCGGAAAACACTACCTACAGATCGACAAAGAATTACACCAATGGTATGAAGAAGTTGATAAGGCTGATATTGATGAAATGTCAAACTTCAAATCAATGGTAGAATCTAATGAAGATATCATTCGTAACTACTTCATTAGTGGTGAAACTAATGCTATTGCTGAAGCAATTAATAGTAAAATACAGAAACTATTAACTTCAAATAATGGTAACAGAGATAAGGATTTCTTCTTCTTTAGAATTAGTCAATTCTATGCCTAGCACATCAAAATAAGATTTAGCCGTTTTAACACTGAAATGATGTGGATAAAATTAAATTACTAGCTTTGCACAAAATTTGCTTTCCTGTTGAAGGCAAAAAGCACACACCAAACCAATGGATTATAATACAACCCGCGAGAAAATGACTATTCCTGAATATGGCAGGAATATCCAAAAAATGATTGAATACACGGTTGGCATCGAAGACCGGGAGAAACGTAGTAAGTCGGCTGCCTTTATTGTAAAGGTGATGGCTCAGCTAAACCCAAACATTCAGCAATCGGACGACTACTTGCACACTTTATGGGATCACATGCATATTATTGCCGATTATCAACTTGATATTGATGGCCCTTATCCGAAACCCGAAAGGGAAGCCAGAGAGCGTAAACCGGACAAAGTAGAATACAGCACGCGGAGAATCAGGTTGCGTCACTATGGAAGAACCATCGAGGACATCATCCATAAAGCTATTGATTATGAAGAGGGTGAAGAAAAACAAGCCTTGATTTTTGCTATCGCCAACTACATGAAGCGTTCGTATCTTACCTGGAACCGCGAATCGGTAAACGATGCCATCATTAGCCAACATCTGGAGGACATGTCGTGGGGTAAATTGATTTTCAACCAGGAACAACCTCTTATCAGCGTAAGCGAAGTGGTACCAAAGAAAAAACCGGTTGTCGTGCAGAAAAAGAAAAAATCATTCCAGAAAAACGCCGGAGGCCACCGCAAAAAATACCACAAATAGCAAACTTATTCATGCTTTTTTTGTTTTAAACAGCCCTCCGTGGCTGTTTTTTTTGTTCCTTTACCTTTATTAATCCATCCCGGGGTGCACGTGAATTATCCCATACACTCCGGTAAACAATAGTGTCTTTTTAAAAGCGTTAATCTGGTATGGCATCTTTTAAAATAACTGGCGGAAATGAACTCTCGGGCTCCATCGTTCCGCAGGGAGCAAAAAATGAAGCATTGCAAATTATTTGTGCCGTGCTGCTCACCGATCAGGAAGTTCTACTAAAAAATGTACCCGACATCAGCGATGTGAACAGGCTTATCGAGCTGCTTGAAGGACTGGGTGTTTTAGTCAGCAAAATTAAGGACGACACCTTTACGTTCAATGCGGCCCATATCAACATGGACTACCTGGAAACGGAGGACTTTTATAAAAAGGCAACGTCTATCCGCGGAAGTGTGATGATCTTAGGCCCGTTGCTCGCACGCTTCGGCAGAGGTATCCTCCCGCAGCCTGGTGGTGATAAGATTGGCCGCCGCCGCCTCGACACGCATTTCATAGGCTTGCAGAAGCTGGGGGCTGAGTTCATTTATCATCCCGATAAAAAAAAGTATGAAGTAAAAGCCAAGGAGTTAAAGGGCCACTACATGCTCCTCGAAGAGGCTTCCGTTACCGGCACAGCCAACATCCTCATGGCCGCGGTGATGGCTCAGGGAACGACCACCATTTTTAATGCAGCCTGCGAACCCTACCTCATTCAGCTGAGCAAAATGCTGAATGCAATGGGGGCAAACATTTCCGGAATTGGGAGTAACCTGCTTACCATCAAAGGGGTAACACGGTTAAACGGCACATCACATACCATGCTCGCCGACATGATTGAAGTGGGTAGTTTTATCGGCCTCGCCGCCATGACACAGTCGGCCATAACTATAAAAAATGTTCAGCTGTCCGATCTGGGGCTCATCCCTTCTACTTTTAAAAAGCTCGGCGTCGATGTCCGGCAGCAAGGCAACGACCTTTTTGTCCCCAAACAAGAACAGTACACCATCGAGACCTTTATCGATGGTTCTATCATGAACATCTCTGATGCGCCGTGGCCCGGGTTTACTCCCGACCTGATCAGCATTGTGTTGGTTACCGCCATTCAGGCTGAGGGTAGCGTGTTGATACATCAAAAAATGTTCGAGAGCCGCTTGTTTTTCGTCGATAAACTTATCGACATGGGGGCGAGAATCATTTTGTGCGACCCGCACCGGGCAACAGTCATCGGCCTTAATCACGCCAACCCGCTACGAGGAATTCGCATGAGCTCACCGGATATCAGAGCCGGGGTGGCTTTGCTTATTGCTGCCCTGTCGGCGCAGGGGACAAGCATCATCGACAATATCGAGCAAATCGACCGGGGCTATCAAAATATCGACCTGCGTCTTCAGCAGTTGGGAGCAGCCATCCAGAGGATTTAGCTGGTGCGCTGATTATGTGCATAAAAAAGCATATCCCCTACCCTCGATAGCCCCCCGATGGCCATCGGGGCTGTCGGGGGGGAAAACGAGACCCTGAAAAACTATGCGACAATTGCATTAACCTTACAGGCTCGAATTTTGGCGAAGCTGATTAAATCCCACTAGCTGAATAAACAACGCGATTGCTCGTAGAGCATAAGCGTTTGTAAAAAGAACAGCCCTCCCCTTTTGCTCGTAGAGCATAGGCATTTCCACAAAAAAGAGGCTGCCCCTTGCGAGACAGCCTCTTTGGTAGTTAGGTAAAATAATATTAATTAACCATCATCTTACGCGTGACTTTTTGATCAGCTGCTGTAACAGTATAAAAATAAATGCCGGTGGTTAACTGGCTACCATCAATTGAAATGGTATGTGTTCCAGCCATTTTATGGCCGTAATCGTTCATGGCAACTTTTTGACCTGTCAGCGTAGTTACTTCAACTGAGATGTTGGCTGTTTTGGCCAGTGTTACCTCTACAAAAGTATTTCCGTTGAATGGGTTAGGGAAGTTTTGTGAAATCTCCAGTGATCCGGCAACAGTCTCTTCTACATCAACAGGTAGCGGACTAACGGCGAGGTATACTATGTTGTTCAGGATAGGATCGTGTTGTGGCGGATCGGGCTGAATGCTGGTTCCGGGCATATTGTCGGTTTGGTACAAGATATGGAATTTTCCGTTTACTGCCTTTGGGGCAACACTCGGATACACACATTCACTAAATATATGGAACACATCGCCAGTATAATCGGTAAAAGCACTCCAGAGGCCATCGCCTTCGGTAAAACGTCCCCAGATATGGTGGAAATTGTTTTCGCTGTTGTCGAAGCCAACAGAAATGGCACTATAGAACACCTGTACTATTTTTACACCCATTTCGTCGCGCATGGTAACGATTTGTGGCATGGTAGTCATCGAAGCACCGTAGTAAGGAATACCCACGATGGTGTCTTCACCATTGGGTTGTGTCCAGGCAGCCAGGTTGCCATTTTGATACAGGTAATGAGTTTCCCAATCGTCGGGGATGATGTCGGCAGTAAGTTTGGCTGTGTCCAGAGCGGGCATTGCTTCGTTCCAGTAAACCAAACCATCTGAATAAGGATAGTAGTTCCAACCAGCTGCAGGATCTTCATCAAGGTGTACCTGACGGCCAAAAGCAACGTGTACTATTCCTTCGTCGTCAATGGCTACGGCATTGTAACCGTCGCCACCACCACACTGTGGCAGTGTTCCTTCTTCACCGGTAAAGAATGGCATGGGGCTTTCATACACCAGCATACGTTCCCAGTTATCTCCACCATCGGTTGATTTCATAACCACTCCGTCTCTGATGCCACCAAAGGCAAAAAAGGCCAGGTTTTCACCCTGAGGCTGTGCAAAAGCGTAATCATCGCCACCCCATCCGCTGGTATAGTCGGCACTAACGCCTTCCAGAATCATGTTCATTGGATCCCATGTCTGGCCACCATCGGAAGAGCGTGAATAGAGCAGAGCGCCATCGAGATCTTCGTAGATACTTCCGTCATTGGCTACACCAGGAGTTACACAGATCACATGGATAATTTCATTGTTTTCGCCTGAAGTCACCATTCTTGGCCACAGGATGTCCTCATGACCGGCAGGACCAACCAAATTAAAGTAGTTCCAGCTTCCTGTGCCTTTGGTTTCGCGCCAGCTAAATACCAAACCTGCATTTCCACCTGAGTGGGTACAAACGATTTCGCCATTCGCACCGTAGGGAGCGTAATTTGGCCAACCGGTTCTTACGTCTTCAATTCTTTCGGTAGGATAAGGACCCCAGCTGCTTCCATCATGGTAGTTGTAGCCGGTACCACGATCAGGGTACGATACGGCGGTCATGCCGCGTGTCCAGGTTGCGCCAATGGTTCCGTCCTCAAAAGCGAAAATTCTGTTGGGCATTGAGGAGTTGGTCTGTAAATCGTACCAGGTTTCACCAACTACCACGTCAGCGGCTCTTGAACTGCTTACCGTAGGGTTGATTTCGGTGGAGAAAGATTGTGGGTCAACCTGTGGAACATTATCATGCGCCGTAACAGTGTTGTACCATTTTTTCGGTGTGTACTGGCTTACTTGTGCAAATGTGGTGGCCACAAAGCTGATCGCCATTACTGCTAATAAAAGTTTTTTCATTGTAAAAGTGTTAATAATTAAGTGTTTAAATAAAAATATGAACTGTTAATTCCTTCTGTATGAATAAACTGCCCCATTTTCTTTGCGAAAAACCATTGATCAGTTTATTCAATTCTCTTAATTGTTCGACTATATGACCTCTTTAAGCGTAAATAGTTGCTTTAGGTGAAAAATTTTTTTTAGTTATTTTTAATCGCCATGAGAAACAAAAAAAACGACCCTTGGTATAAGACCAGAGTCGTTTTTTGTTTGTAAAAAAAATGCGTGCCCTTCTCACAGGAGAGGGAATCCTCAGCAATTTTATTAGTTCACGAGCATTTTACCGCTGTGGGTTTGTCCCATAGCCTGGATGGTGTAAAAATAAACACCTTTGGTAAGGAGGCTTCCATCGATGGTAAGCAAATGCGATCCTGCCGTGTAATGGCCATATTGCTTTGCCATAACCTGCTGTCCGGTTACCGAAAACACTTGTAAAGCGATGTTGGCAGACTGATCTAACTCCACCTCAACGTAAGTTTGACCACTGAAAGGATTGGGGTAATTTGCCGACACCTGCAACGAAAGGGAATTCTGCTCTTCAATGCCAATCAGAGCAGGATGGGGACCTGTTAAGTAACCTATGTTATTCAGTATTGGGTCGTGCATTGGGCCATCGGTAGGCTGAATGCTGTTACCGGGCATGTTATCGGTTTGGTAAATGAAGTGGAAAAAATTGTCGTTACTATTTTGGGCTACTGCCGGATAAACACATTCGCTAAAAATATGGAATACATCGCCGGTATAGTCGGTATAAGCACTGAATATCCCATCGCCTTCGGTGAAACGTCCCCAGATGTGGCGGTAATTGTACTCACTGTTGTCGAAACCTATCGCCAAAGCCGAGTAAAACAGTTGAATAATAGTGTTACCAAATTCATCATGCAGGGCTACCAGTTGAGGCATGGAGGTAAGCGAAGCATAATAAGTAGCTACGCCCACGATGGTATCCTCGCCGTTGGGTTGAGTCCATGCAGCCAGGTTGCCGTTTTGGTAAAGGTTCATGGCAGTCCAGTCTTCGGGCAGGATGTCGGCCTGAATCATAGCGGTGTCGAGGGTTGGCATGGTTTCGTTCCAGTAAACCAGTCCATCCGAATAGGGATAATACGACCAGGAATCATCATCGGGGGTGTCGTCAAGGTGAATTTGCCTTCCGAAGGCTACATGCACGATCCCTTCATGGTCGAGGACAACAGCATTGTACCCATCGCCACCACCACATTTGGGCAGGTCACCACCATTTCCGTCGAAAAACGGATCGGGACTTTGATAAAACGTGATCCGTTCCCAATTATCTCCGGCATCGGTTGATTTCATTACGATTCCATCTTTTATTCCACCGAAAGCCACAAAAGCAATGGTTTCGCCCACGGGCTGTGCCCAGGTATAATCGTCGCCACCCCAACCGCTGGTATAATCTGAGCCCATACCTTCGAGGATAACATTCTGTGGATCCCACGTCTGACCTCCATCGGCGGAGCGTGAATAGAGCAAGGCATTGGTAAGGCCTTCGTATTCAACTGCGTTACCTGCTGAAGCAATCACATGGATGACATCGTTGTTTTCGCCTGTGGTTATCATTTTTGGCCAGAGCAGATCAGGCACTTCTGCCGGACCAAGCAGCGTAAAATGATTCCAACTTCCTGTTCCTTTGGTTTCGCGCCAGCTGAAATACAAACCCGTAGTCAGGTGAGCCACAACGATTTCGCCATTTTCACCATAAGGGGCAATGCTTGGCCATCCGGTGCGCTGGTCTTCAATTCTTTCGGTGGGATAGGCTCCCCAGCTGGTGCCGTCGTAGTAATTGTATCCTGTGCCACGGTCGGCATAGGTGGTAGGGCTCATGCCCCGAATCCAGGTTGCTGACAATGAACCATCATCCCAGGCCAGTAGGCGGCTGCCCATGCCCGAGTTGGTCTGGTTGTCGTACCATGTTTCTCCAATCACCACATCTGCTGCTCTTGAGTTGGCAACGGTTGGATTATCATCGGTAAAAAAGGCTGTTCCCGGCACATCATCAATTACCTTGTTGGTCTGCAACACCGTTTCGTACCATGCCCTTGGCTTGTACTGGCTTACTTGTGCAATGGCTGAAACCGAGAAAGCCACCAGGGCCATAAAAAGTATTGTTCTCTTCATTGTAGTTTTTTTTTAGTTTGTACTGAATGATAAACTTATTGCTAACAAACTTAATACAATTTATTCAAAACGAGGCATACCAAAAAAAAAAGAGTTTCAACCTTGAAAAACCTGCTTGTAAAGTATTACTTGTGAGATCTGAGAAGCATCAACCCATCAATAACAGCACCAGTGTATTGTTGGAATTAGTTACAAATTATCATTCATTAAATTGCTCATATTCTGAATGAAAAATTCATTTGATCGCGGCATATTGTTAAGCAAATATAAACTTTGCTCCTAAATTTTTAACACCCTTGGCGATATAACAAGCAAAAGAAATCTATTTGAAAAGAAAAAGGGGAAATCACAATGAATTTCCCCTTAAATTAAAAAATTTGGATATTCAATAAAAAATGTTTTGAAAGAAGTAGTAGTTTCAATAACAATACATTAAAATAAATGCAAAATATTACTACTTTCCCATCATTCTTGTCTAGAAACAAAACATAATAATTCAAATGGATTTATAGTTTAATCATTTGAACACATTCCCCAAGTCATATTTCTAGTAACCGTATATGTATTATTTCCAACATTTTGCAATGTATAAATACAAGAAAGACCATTTTCTCCGGTAATTCTATATGCTGTCCAAGTTGCATCACCAATTTCTGTATTAGAATTGAAGGTATATGTACCTGATCCAGTATATTGCATCGTAAAGGTTTCAGTCCACTCGGATGGTATTGGTGGTATATTATCTTTATGAAACCAAAAGGTTACTTTAACATAAGCATCGTCGGCCACAAAACCAGCACCAGAAACATTTACGTTTACTTGAAATGTGCTACTCTCACCTTGGGAATAAGCACCAATTGACATACAAACAGTCAAAAGGATAAAAAATAATTTTTTCATAATAGTGTGTTTTAAAACGTTAAATAAAACTCCTTTTTTTTCTTGGAAGAGTAAATCCAATTTGACATAATAGCCTAGCAAGCTCGATTATTTGTATATTGCTAAAAATACCCCCTTTCGCACTCATAAATTGTAATAATGATACCTAAATAGTTTGAAATTCATCCATGACATTTCGCAAGAGAAATCAAAAACTAAATATAGTCTGCTCAGGAAAAACATTTCAATAATACAAAATTTTTTTTATTTAGCGTTAAAAATTTAGTTTTTTAATATAAATAATGATTCCTACCTGTTTACAGTCCTAAATGTCAAAATTTTATATACTATCAAGATTCAATGTATAGGTTTTATTGTTTAAAAATATTTTATATCTTTAAAAACTTCAAAACTCGACCCTATACATTCAATAATACCCCTGAAAACTTCCTGACAAATAGCATGGTAGTAAAAAGATTAGTTCTCAATATACATAACTAATATTGAAGTACAATCTTAGAAGCATTGAAATTGTGCCTGTAAAAAATTAATATTAATCAAACCTTGAATCGCGCATAAAAGAATCAAATTAAAGCAACTACTAACAAACTTTTTTCCTCAATTAGAATGAAAACAACGATTACCGACTTACAGTGCTTAAAACAATTAAGTTAATTTCTTCAAAATGCGTCATAAAAAAAAGAGGCCCATCTGCGACAGGCCTCTTTTTAAAAAATCAGTTCAGCAATTAGTTCACCATCATTTTGCGGGTAACTTTGCTTTGTCCTGCGGTTACGGTATAGAAATAAATACCGGTAGTCAGCTGACTTCCATCGATAACCACGTTGTGTGTTCCGGCGGTTTTGAAGCCATAGTCGTTCATCACTACTTTTTGTCCGGTAACGGTGGTTACTTCAACGCTTACATTAGCCGCCTTGTTCAGGGTAACTTCAACGTAAGTATTGCCATTGAACGGGTTCGGGTAGTTTTGTGAAATTTCCAATGCCTGAGCAGCAGTTTCGTTAACGTCAACTGGCAGCGGGGTAACAGGCAAATAAACCATGTTGTTCAGGATAGGATCGTGGCTTGGTCCATCGCTTGGTTGCAAGCTGTTTCCTGGCATGTTATCTGTTTGGTACAGGATATGGAATTTGTCGCCGGGGGTAGTTTGTGCAACGCTGGGGAATACACATTCGCTGAAGATATGGAATACGTCACCGGTATAGTCGGTAAAAGCACTAAACATGCCATCGCCTTCGGTAAAACGACCCCAGATGTGGCGGAAGTTATTTTCGCTGTTGTCGAAACCAACTGATACAGCTGAGTAAAACACCTGGATAATTTTGTTGCCATTGCCATCGCGGAAAGCCACCAGCTGAGGCATAGAAGTAAGTGAAGCATAATATGTAGCTATGCCTACAAGTGTGTCTTCGCCGTTAGGTTGTGTCCAGGCAGCCAGGTTGCCATTTTGGTAGAGGTTCATGGTTGTCCAGTCTTCGGGCAGGATGTCGGCCTGAATCATAGCGGTATCCAAAGCCGGCATGGTTTCGTTCCAGTAAACCAGACCATCTGAGTAAGGATAGTATGACCAAGTCTCATCACCGGGGGTGTCGTCCATGTGAATCTGACGGCCGAAAGCCACGTGTACAAGGCCTTCATCGTCAATCACAACAGCATTGTAGCCATCACCACCACCACACTGTGGCAGATCGCCGCCATTGCCATCAAAAAATGGATCAGGGCTGGCATAGAAAGTAGTTCTTTCCCAGTTGTCGCCACCATCGGTTGATTTCATCAATACGCCATCGGCAATACCGCCAAAAGCCACAAATGCAAGGATTTCGCCCATTGGCTGTGCCCAGGCGTAGTCATCGCCACCCCAACCATTGGTATAGTCTGAGCCCAGACCGTCGAGGATTACGTTTTGTGGATCCCAGGTTTGTCCGCCATCTGAAGAGCGTGAGTACAATAAAGCCATAGTTAAATCCTGGTAAGTTACCTGATTTCCGGCACAAGCAATCACATGAATTACCTCGTTGTTTTCGCCGGAGGTAATCATTCTTGGCCACAACAAATCCGGAGCTTCGGCAGGTCCGGCCAGGGTGAAGTAGTTCCATGTGCCTTCGCCTTTGGTTTCGCGCCAGCTGAATTTCAGTCCGTTAGCTGCCAAATGAGCCACAACGATTTCGCCATTTGCACCATAAGGAGCGATGCTGGGCCATCCTGTTTTTTCGTCTTCAATTCTTTCGGTTGGGTATGCGCCCCAGCTGCTGCCATCGTAGTAGTTGTAACCTGTTCCACGGTCGGCGTAGCCAGTTGGTGTCATACCACGAGTCCAGGTAGCCCCGATGGTTCCGTCTTCGAAAGCATAGATTCTGTTGGCCATGGTGGAGTTCGACTGCAAGTCGTACCAGGTTTCACCCACAACAATGTCGGCGCCCCTGTCGTTGGCAACGGTAGGATTGATTTCACCAGTAAAAACCATTGCTGGTTCTTCTGTCATCATTTTATCCGTTTTTTTCACAGTTTTGTACCATGCTCTGGGAGCATACTGCGAAACCTGAGCTACTGTGGTACCTACAAAGCTAAGTACCAAAGTGAAAAGTAAAATTTTCTTCATGTTTCAATCAATTAAGTTAACAATAGAATAATTAAATATTTAAGGCACAAACATAGTAATAATTTTTTAAAACAGTGAAAAAATGAATTAATAAGCACCACAAACGATTCAAAAATAATTTCGACTTAGGTAATTTGGATAAAAGAAAAAGGTTGCCCTCCATAGAAGACAACCTTAAATTAACAACAATGCAATGTATTATTTTACAAGCATTTTTTTCGTTACCGATTGATTTCCAACCGAAACAGTATAGAAATACAAGCCTGTTTCCAGATCAGACACATTAAGGGTAAACGCGTGAGCACCCAGTGTACGACCGGCATCGGAGGCGGTATAAACCACCTGACCAAGCACATTTGAAACAGCCAACTGAATGGTTCCGATTTTTTGGGTATTAACCAAAATAACGGTGTTGTCGATGGCCGGATTCGGGGTGTTTTGAGAAACCTCGAAGGAATGGGTCAAAACACCACCAGTAGTAACATGCAGCGGACTTACAGCTAAATAAACCATACTATTTAAAACTGGATCATGAGTGGGAGGATCTGGCTGATTGCTATTTCCGGGCATATTATCAGATTGATACAATATATGATATTTATCATCTGACATGGATTGTGCTACACTAGGATATACACATTCGCTAAAAATATGAAACACATCACCTGTATAATCAACAAATTCACTAAATATGCCATCGCCTTCTGTAAATCTACCCCAAATATGTCGGAAATTGTTTTCACTATTATCGAATCCAACAGAGACAGCTGAATAAAACACTTGAACAATTTTTGTGTTGTTCTCATCACGAGTAATTACAATCTGAGGCATAGAGGTTAATGAGGCGTAGTATGGAGCAATTCCAACCAAAGTGTCGTCTCCATTTGGTTGTGTCCAAGCGGCAAGATTACCATTTTGGTACAAATTCATGGTTGTCCAATCTTCGGGTAATATATCTGCCTGAAGCATGGCGGTATCAAGCGCCGGCATTGTTTCATTCCAATATACTAAACCATCAGAATAAGGGTAATAATAAGGGCCTCCGCCATCTTCGTCTGAGTGAATTTGTCTACCAAACGCAACATGAACCAGACCTTCATCATCAATTGCCACAGCATTAAAACCGTCACCACCACCGAAAGCTGGGATAATTGTACCATTCACAAAGAATGGATCACAACTGGCATATGCAACAATTCTTTGCCAGTTATCCCCATTATCATTTGACTTCATCACAACACCATCTTTAATTCCACCGAAGGCAAAAAAGGCAATGGTACTTCCAACAGGTTGAGCCCAAGCATAATCATCTGCACTCCAACCATTTGTATAGTCTGAGCTTATTCCTTCCAATACAATATTTTCAGGATCCCATGTAAGACCACCATCAACAGATCTTGAGTATAATATTGCGCCATCTAAACCTTCATAAATCCCACCACCATTAAATTCATCTGCGATAGCAGCAATCACATGAATAATTTCATTATTTTCACCAGATGTAATCATTCGAGGCCACAGGATATCTTCAAATCCAGTAGGCCCAACCAAATTAAAATAGTTCCAATCACCCTCACCTTTGTTTTCGCGCCAACTAAAAACCAGACCACTAGCACCGCCCGAATGGGTACAAACAATTTCACCGTTTTCTAGATAGGGAGCATAGCTTGGCCATCCAGTCCTAACATCTTCGATTCTCTCAGTAGGATATACTCCCCAACTACTGCCATCGAAATAATTATACCCTGTTCCACGATCGGCGTAGGAAGTCGGTGTCATACCACGTGTCCATGTGGTACCAATAGTTCCATCATCGAAAGCAAAGATTCGGTTTGGCATAGATGAATTTGATTGTAGATCATACCAAGTTTCACCCACAACCACATCAGCTGCCTTTTCATTGGCTACCGTGGTATTAATTTCTCCTGTGTAATTAAATGCCTGCTCGGCCACCATAACCTTTTTATCAACCTTTTTATAGGTTTTGTACCAGTCTTTTGGTTTATACTGGCTCAGCTGAGCCATACTAACACCAACAAAACAAAACGCAAGTGTAAAAAGTAAAAATTTTTTCATAGTGATAATGTTAAGTTTATAGAATATGAACTGTCAAAAGTAGTTTCTTTTTTTAAAAAACCAAAAAAAACCCGCCGTTTTTTTTCGGCGGGTCGGGTTTAATTTATTTCAGCTTGGTGACGCTTTTTCCGGTTTTAAAATTATCTATTCCTGTCCGCAAAAATTCCACAAACTCATTCACGTCGAGATCGTAGGCTCGTGGCTTGGCCAGCACATCGCCCTGATGACCCAGCAACACGTAATACGGTTGTGCATTTACGCCGAATTTTGATTTCTGGAAGTCAAAATTCTTTTCCCCAAGGGTCTTTTTTAATTTCCCGTCATAATCAGAAGTGTACCATTCTGATTCAGGCAACACAATTTTTTTGTCGTCAACATACATGGCCAAAACGATGTAGTTCTCGCGCAGGATTTGCAGCACTTTCGGGTCGGACCATACGTTCGATTCCATTTCGCGGCAATTCACACAGCCATGTCCGGTAAAGTCGATAAACAGAGGTTTGTCCTGCTTTTTGGCACAAGCCAGCGCCTGATCGAAATCGAAATAGCCCTCCAGTCCGTGGGGCAGATGCAACGACTCGCCGTACTTGGGGGTGTCGCAAATTTCATGGGGCTGGGCGGTATTGCTGTTTCCTGTGCCAGAGTGAAGTTTTACGTTGTTCCTGATCACGGTATTTAAATCGAAGTCATGCGTGGTTTGCGGAGGCGTCCATCCCGACAAGGCCTTTAGAGGAGCACCAAACATGCCGGGGATGAGGTAAACCACGAAACTAAAGGTAATTACGGCCAAAATCATACGCGGCACGCCGAGGTATTTCAGGTCACTGTCGTGCGAAAATTTGATTTTACCCAGCAGGTACAATCCCATAACGAAGAAAATGGCTATCCATAATGCCAGGTAGACTTCACGATCGAGTATGCCCCAATGGTAGGTTTGGTCGGCAACGCTCAGGAATTTCAACCCCAAAGCCAGCTCGATAAAGCCGATAACAACTTTTACCGAGTTAAGCCATCCACCCGACTTGGGTAGCTTGTCGAGGGCAGCCGGAAAAATAGCAAACAAGGTGAACGGGATGGCAAAAGCCAACGAAAAACCAAGCATCCCTACGATGGGCAAAATAACTTCACCCTGCGTGGAGAGGGCTAAAATAAACCCGGCTATGGGTGCAGTACACGAAAAAGAAACCAAAACCAGGGTGAAGGCCATGAAAAAAGCGCCCAGATAACCTCCCTTATCGGCTTGCTTGTCGGAACTGTTGACCATCCACGAAGGCAAAACGATTTCGAACATCCCGAAAAATGAAGCTGCAAACACAGTGAACAAAATGAAAAAGAAAAGGTTAGGCAGCCAGTGGGTACTCAGCCAGTTGGTAAACGACTCGCCCAGGGCAATGGACACGATGGTTCCGACAAAAACGTAAATCACCACGATAGAAATGCCATACACCAGTGCTTTGGTAATGGATTTGGATTTGTTTTCGCTTCCATGCATGAAATACGAAACCGTAAGCGGGATCATGGGGTAGATACAAGGGGTTAACAGGGCGATAAACCCACCACCGAGTGCGACGAAGAAAAACGCCCACAACGACATGGTTTTGTATTTTTCCAGGTCGTCAATTGGCTCATCGCCGGCTCCCTGATCCGTTTGTGTGATGGTTTGCTCCGAAGCCGCCCCACCGCTGCCACTGCCCAAAGTAAAGCTAAACTCCACATCTTCGGGAGGTAAACATTTGGTGTCGTCGCAGCACATGTAGTTGAGAAAACCTGTCACCGTAGCCGTTTCCGCTACCAGCTTAACACGCTGTTTGAAAAGGGCTTCGGTAGCGAAATATTTAAGCACCATCTCGAAGTTGGGGTCGTATTCTTCCACTACAGGACTGGCCTCCGTAACAGCTCCTTCGAGTGAGAATCCTGCTCCGGGATTAAAGGTGAACGTAGTGGCCGGTGGCGACATGGGAATGTCTTGCGAATACAAATGCCAATGCATGTCGATGTCGGCCTTAAAAATAAGGTCATATTCGGTTTCACTTACTTTTTCGTGCGAAAAACTCCACTTTACAGGCTCTAATATCTGCGCCTGCAAATGACCAATCCATCCGATTACCAGAAGAAAAATAAAAAAACGTCCCTTCATTTCTATTTATATTAATTCTTAATTACAAAGTTTGCAAAAATAGCATCAATTATTTAGACACCATTCCATATTTGGTTCTATTGACAACCTTTAACATTTAAATGTTGCAGCTGCCGAGGTGCGAAATGCGGTAAACACGTTTGGTGAGCGGTGTGAGCATCGCGTGGTTTGAGGCACGGCATCCTATTATCCACAGAACAGTTTCTTGTTGTGTAAGCACCATCACTTGTTCTTTATCCCATCGGCTAATTTTATTGTCGATCAGGACATCGCTAACCAGTTTCGACCCGTTCATGCCCAGCGGCACCAACCTGTCGCCATGTCTCCACGGGCGCAGGGTAAGCGGAAACTCTAACTTATCGAAGTCGAAAAGGGCCTGGTCGGGAGTGGTTTTCCAGGTCGAAAGCTGATCGGCCGGAATCACTTCCATGGTCAGCCTGACGCGGTTACAAACACTTTCATTTTCAGGATACAAGGTTGAAGGAGCAACGCTTTCGGACTGCCCGATTTCGGAAATAATAACCTGGTCGCGGTCGATGAGCAAAGCATACCGGCCCGAGACAAAGACTTTACCCACCTGTCCTTTCCCGATGGCCTCAGCCAATGACTTTATCTGTTCGCGGTGAAAGCCAAAATCATAAAGCAGGTAAAACAACCAGGTCGAAGTGGGTTTCAAAGCCAGGAGCCCGCTTATCGGGATTACCACCTGATCGTTTGAAACAAAAAAAATCTCCTCTTTTTTACGTTGCACCAAAGACCGGATCAGGTCATCGGTTTCACTCAGGTGGTTCATGCTTTGTAACAAACCGGAAACAAAATCCGGCATGATTTCTCCGGCTTTTGGCAGCAGGTGATGGCGGATTTTATTACGTAAATAGTTATCGGTCAGGTTAGAGGAATCGGTTCGGAAATGGAGTTGGTTTATCCGGGCATAGTCTTCAATTTCACTGCGCGAAGCGAAAAGAAGAGGCCGGATGATGTTCTCATTTTTTACCGGAATGCCGGCAAGCCCTCTGAGACCGGCACGGCGGTAGAGGTTTATAAAAAAAGTTTCGGCCTGGTCGTCGGCATGATGTGCCACAGCTACTTTGGTAAACCCCTCCGATTCGCAAAGCCGCTGAAAGAAATCATACCTTATTTCGCGGGCAGCCAGCTGGGTATTTAGTTTATGTTGGTGCGCATAGGCATGGGCATCTACAGCAATGGTAAAAAACGGAATTTGCCATTCAGCGGCCAACTGCTTCACAAACAAGGCATCGCCTTCCGACTCTTCTTCGCGCAGCATGAAGTTAACATGGGCTATGGCAAAGGTATGGCCCAGTTGTTTGAACAGGTGAGCGAGCACCACCGAATCAGCGCCACCACTTACCGCCACCAACAAACGGTCGTGGGCCGTGAGCAGTTGGTTCGCGGCCATGTAAGCACGCATTTGTTCGGATAAGGTATGAGTCATGGCTATTTTTTTTGCACCACCCGGCGTCCCTGCATAATCAAATCGACCAGTTGAAAGCTCACATCTGTAAACAAGATGCCGGCGTGGGCATTGCGTTCGATGTGGTAAATGGCTTCTTCGAAGAGGGAGGCCATCTGTTGTTGGTTGGCCTGGTTGATAAACGGAGCGAACTTTTGAGTAAAATCAAGCTCCTCCCCTGCCGCTTTCACCAGATGTCCTGAGTTGTGGTTTATCGTCAGCGCGTTGTGGATGGTTTGGAGGCCGTACCTTAAAAAACTCTTCTGACGTTCCCGTCCCAACTTAGCCAGTTCCTGGTTTGTCCGGTGAATTTCGACATAGCTTCCCGGTTTATAGCATTGGCGCAACCAGTTGCGGAAAAGCATGAAATTGGATTGTTCTTCTTCGGCATGTTCGAGCAGATCGAGCGCCTTGTTCAGATTGCCATTGGCCTGAACAGATACCAGCTCAGCTGTCTGCGGCTCTACATTTCTGGTTATCAGCCAATCGCGCACAGTATGATCGCTCAGTGGCGGAATTTTTACCAGTTGCGCCCGTGATCGTACTGTAGCCAGAAGCAACTCATAACGCTCACCAACGAGCATAATGAGGGTGTTGTCGGGAGGTTCCTCCAGTGTTTTCAACAGCTTGTTGGAGGCCTGGTCATTGAGTTTCTCGGCCAACCAAATCACCACCACTTTGTAGCGCGCTTCATAAGCCTTCAGGGTCATTTTGCTGATGATGTCGGCAGCATCGCGGACATAAATAGTACCTTGCTTGTTTCCTACATCTAAAAAGTTATACCAGCTGTTTTGGGTGGCATAACCTTGATTTTTTGACAGATAGGCACGCCATTCGTTGAGAAAAAGTTCCGACTTCGGCTCTTTTTTTACCGCGTCGGTGGAGGTGGTAGGGAAATAGAAATGCAAATCGGGGTGAGCAAATTTTTGGTATTTCTTGCACGAAGGGCACACCCCACAGCTATCGTTCTGGCTTGGCGAAGCACAATTAACATATTGTGCGAACGCAATGGCCAACGGCAACGACCCCGACCCCTCAGGTCCGAGAAACAACTGGGTATGTGCCAGCCTGCCTCCCCGGTAACTCGAAAGTAACCGTTCTTTAACCTCTTGTTGACCAACAACCTCTTTTAATAGCATAGCAAATCAAGTGAAGGCTCAAAAGTACAAGAATTTTTTTGAACTGGACAACCGAATTGTCAACGCCGGCATGAGTCTGGAAAAAATAGCATCCAAGGCATGACAAGCCCTTTTTCACAAGCCCAAATCATACTTTACGGCATTATAATAACTTTTGGTCATAACTATTGGTCATTACGATAATTGTTCTGCCTCTAAGTTATACATCAAACGATTCTCCAAAGGGGCGGAGTGACGAAAAATGCAAAATGCAAAATGCAAAATGAAAAATGAAAAGTATAAAATAAAAAGTAGTATCTCCTAATTGACGGGAGTCAGGCCAACGCCAATAGCCTTTAAGCAACTACGGACATGGGGACATGGGGACAGAGGGACAAAGGGACGAGGGACGAGGGACGAGGGACAAAGGGACGAACAGCAAAGAAAACATCGTATAATTAACGGGATTCAAAGCCAATAGCCAAAGCCAAAGCCAAATATTGTGAACTAACTCGTCTACTGTTCGTTTAAATTGGAGCGTACCAAAAGGGCTGTAGACAAGGAAGCCATGACCAGTTTAAGCGGGGCAGAGGCGGACTCGGAAAACACCACATTTCCTTTGTTGTAAAGCGATACGGCACCAATGGGTTGTCCGTCGAGTCTGAACTCAAACCCTTGTACAACGCCCTGCAGGAATTCGGGAATTTTTTTGCCTTCCAGCGCCGTAATGGCGAAGAGTTCGATAAGTTCTTTGTTCCCGTTTCTGATAAACCCGGAAGATCCACCGGTCTCAGGTTTGCTGTCGGGCTCGATGATGATGAACTCCCATGTGGTAGAATCAGCCATCACTTCCACACTCCCGGTGAGGCAGTTTTTAAACTCATAGCTGAGCGCCAACAGGTTTCTCACAATCTCAATTTCAGCCTGCGACAGCTGACCCAGACACGACACTTCGGCTTGCTCCTTTTCAGGGCCTATCTGGGTAAAACTAAATTTCTGACTCGATTTGCTCGCCGACTTTACCCCCGAGGTAATCCTGGACGTTTTAGTCCAGCCCTTTTTGATCTTCGAGGTGGTAAAATCCCCAAAACTGATCACCTGGTTGATCACTATACCCTGCCTTCCTTTCACAGGATAAACCACGCTATTCGACTTTAAAGCCTCCGGCAACTTGATATCCTGCGCCCCGACAGGTAGTATCACGGCCAACATAAACCCAACAAATAAAGTATGCCAAACCTTTTTCATGATAGAGATATTTAAAAACACTAAAGTAGTATAATTTGAGATGCAAAAGGGAGCGGGGAGTCGGAAGCTGGAAGCTGGGAGTCGGAAGCTGGAAGTCGGAGGATGTTAGTGGTTAGTAAACAGTGGGTGGAGTCACCCAGTCTCTACGTCTCTAAGTCCCTCAGTCACCAAGTCGCCCCATCGCTAAAGTCGCTCTTTGAAGGCTTTTGGCTATTGGCTTTTGGCTTAGTTTATAGTTGGTTATGAGATGATTTGGGTAAAACTAATGGAATATACTGCTCCCTGTTCGTTACTCAGTCACTCAGTCACCCAGTCTCTATGTCCCTAAGTCCCTCAGTTACCAAGTCGCCAAGTCGCCAAGTCGCTCAAGTCGCTCAAGTCGCCCCTTAAAGGCTTTTGGCTTGTGCCCAGCGAGTAATGTCGTTCATTTATAAATTTTTATGCCGGCTTCCACTTGATCAATAATTCTTTCTGCCGTTTTCACCGGAATGGAGGTGAGTTTTGCCACTTCGAGGCAATCTTTTATCTCCGGCTTGCCTTTTCCGTTGATGGTTGTAGTGTGGTGGTGGTTGAATCCGGATGATGGCAGGAGGTCATAAGCCGGTGAAAGTTTCCAGGCATCAACATGGTATAAAAAGGAAAAGTTCTTCGCGTGGTCATCTTTGTTTCCAATGGCGACATTAAAAACCATCCGTTTGAACATTTTTTCCACTTCGTTGATATCCTTGGTTAGTGCCATGGTGGCTTTGAGGAGATCGGTGTAATCAAGCGATGGTAAACGATGACTGGCATAAAGCAGACCTGCTGTGGTATGCATATGTATTCGGGTGCCGGCCACACGGTCGAACCGCTGTACTCCAAAGTACTTTCCGTCAAACAAGCGGGTTTCAGGCATTTCGATACCACATCCTACGGCCATTTGTGCATGTTGGTATTCGATAAGACCTACTTCTTCGGGGTCAATAGAAGCCCTGAATTTGATAAGCCAGTCTACTTCGTCGATATTCAGAAGTACTTTTGGCCTTGCGCCGCCCGAAGATCCGGCTTTATCAAATATTTCATCCAACGCTGCCGTAGCATCTGCCTGAAGAATTTTAGCCACTTCGCTTGCATAATACCCAGGTTGATGGGCTGTTTCAAGAGGACGCAGATCTGCCTGGGTCGGGTGATAGGATAGTGCTCCCATTCCATGATTTCCCACCAGACTTAGCCTGTCGATAACTGATAATTCAGCCGGTATATGCCCTTTATGCTTAAGCCAGCGGTCGGTAAGCAGCCGCCCCCAACCATCAGGCAAGCTATCATTGAACACACCAAATAGCCCATCAAAGGGTTCTGATCTGGCTGTAAAAACACCGCTCTTCAAAGGCAGATAGAAGGGGGATATTGAAAATCCATTCCTAACCCATTCTGGTTCATACTCAAACACACAACGCCTGTCGGGGGCAAGTGCTAACCGGCCCACCTTTTGTGCCTGATAGTAAACATCAAGTGATGAGATGTGTTTAAGCATTGCGGCTGCCCCTTTCACGCTTTTTTACTTGTGTCGCTGATAACACTTCATCGATGCTTTCGAATTGCCTTTGGGAGAACAATTTTTCAAACCCCTCGGTGGCATCCAACACTACGGCAATCATTAACAGGTGTTTAAGCGATATTTCATTACTGTTCTCAAATCGTTTGAGAGTCCCCAAGCTTATACCAGCTTTGGTGGCAAGCCCTTTTTGGGTGAGGTTCAGTTCGAGACGACGTGCACGCACCCGATGCGCTATCCCTTTCATGATGGAAACAGGGTTGTAAGCATCCAGGATAAAATCATTATCAGCTATCATATTAGATAATAATATTTAATATAACGATTAAAGCTAAAATATTAGCTGTTGCAAAGATAATGTTTTTTGGGCTTGGGGGGCAGAAACACTATAAGCTTTTGGCTTTTGGCTTTTGGCTTCCCAACACCAATCCACCCACGAACAAGACCAAAGAGATCCTTCTCCGCACAAGGCGGATCAGGAGGACAACTCGTTTTGTATTGCTATTCCGGAATCCAGTCTCCTCAAGTCGCCCCATCGCTCAAGTCGCTAAAGTCGCCCCATCGTTCCCTATTCTTCCAGCTGTTCTTTCCTCCTATCGTACAACCGTTTGCTGCCATAAGCCGCGCCCAAAACCAACAGAATACCCAGTCCTCCATCAATAGGCGCATTGCCGGCATTTTGGTTGCCGTCATCGCCGTGGCCGGGAGGTGGTGGTGGCGGGGGTTGTGAGATAAGCTGCTGACTGCCTGTGATTAACACGGTGAGCAATAACAGTTTGGCTATAATTTTTTTCATGGTTTTATGTTTTTAGTTAATTGACTATTACCTTTTCTGAATAAACCTGTCCGGCAGATGTTTTGATATAAACCACATAAACTCCTGATGGAAAATCTGCATGATGTGTTTGATTTATATTACTATCCAGCTTAAATGAATCCATTTGTTGGCCAAGGATGTTCAGGATGGTTATCTCGCCAGTTAGGTTATTGTTGTTGATGACATTAATCCCTTTACCGTTTGAATAAACCTGAATTGGACTGGAGGTTGTTTCTGTCTCAGGCAGGCCAACCGCTGAGAAGTGAAGTGCAAATCTTGCCGGATCATCCGAAGGGTAACCGTAGAAATGATAATCGGGGGATTCCAGCAGGTTATGAAAACTACTAAGCTTTTTATCCTCCAGCATGATGTCCACATAAGATCCCGCGTCAAATGATGCGGTTAGGGTATATTGCTCTTCCATGCCGGGTTTAAATCCAATTGAATAATGGTTTTCGTCTTCAATTACATCATCCATCAGAATACTGTATTGCTTGTCTTCAAAATCGATCCACAACGAAGGAGCGGTTTCCACAAAGCTGAACCATTTTTGAGCTCCACCTGTGTTTATTTCATTATCCTCCAGCAGCACCTCATCCGATCCAAATTCAGGGTTGCTAACTTTCAGTTTAATGATGTCTGGATTTACAGAACTGTTTTTTAACCAGCTGGACACAGACTCATGAACACAAACATCTTCGTTCATTTGAAAGCTTCCTGCTGATGCAGCCATAACAAAGAAACCCTGCATGGGTGGAATGTAGCGTGTTACGCTGTTGGTGCCGATATCATCAGTTTCATTTGAAATATATGTACCATAGTTATTCGCTGTTTCATTCCAAATATACATTGAATAGCCTGTTTCTAAGCCTGGATCATCGTCTCTGAGCATTGTTCTTGTCCATCCGGTAGGAGCCTTCCAGTCTAAACTGCTTGGATAAGGATTTCCCAAAAGGTTAGCTCCCTGGTATCCGGTGGTACCGGAAAAAGTAACCGACTGTGATATGGTACCCTGGTTGATTGCTCCTGAAAAGCTTTTGGTTGGATTCGATTCGTCATAAGCAGCTAGGTAACCTCTGCCGGGAGTGAACAGTAAATCCCCGTTAACATCATCGAAATAAGGAGCAACTCCACCCCCTCCATCAAGGTTTTTACGGTTTATCCACTCATTTGTTGGTTCATTATAAAGGTAAAAATCATAAGTAGAACCACCCGGCGTAAAAACACCACTTATTTCCTGACTAGTAATGGGTGATGATATTAGATGCCAGGCTAAATTTGCACCTGTGAAATATCTGTTCACAGTAAAACTTCTCGTACCGTAAATAGTTCCAACAATAAGTGAACTTGATCCTGTACTGCCTGAAGGTATTGTCACCGTTGCGGGACTGATCATTGATAATCCATCAACAGTAAGATAGGCTGGTGTAGAGGCCGAGCCTAATATTAGGGATGCATCATCATTTATTATCAGCTCATCAAATTGTGTTGGATTGGTTGAGCTATTGCTGGTAAGTGTAAAACTCCCATTATCCAACACCCAGTAACTACCGGAGGTGCTCACAATGTGCGCGCCATTGTTGTAAATGGTTTGGGCACTTATGTTTAATGATAAAACCACTATGCTGATGAGTAGTAAGGTTTGTTTCATGGCAATTATGTTTTTGTTATAGAAAAAATGACACATGCTCAATAAACACCAATAAAGCTAATACTACTACTAGTAGCACCGCCAGAAGCCAATGTCCAGGTGGTTTCGCTGGTGGCAGAAGGAGCTGTAAGTAAAACATACCTGGTATCATATTTAGCAAGCTCGTAGGTTTCACTGGTATTTAAGTCCGCAGTTCTGATTAAAATTGTATTGGAATGGACGTCGGTTTTAACATACAAGTAAACAAACTCATAAGTACTTATTATGGCACTTAAACTTGCTGATGCAGTAAAACTACCTGAGGGTGTACCACTATAAAGTGATGAAGTTCTCGACTGTAAAGTGTTTGCCGTGTAAACACGGCTGCCACCATCATAAAGCTGTGTGGCATATAAATGGCCATCGTAGTTGGTGCGGGTAGAACTCGAAGGAGCAGTTGTTCCACCATAAAAGCCACCGGCAGTTTTCGAGCCGCTGTGCTTCATTATGCCGGCAGTACTGCTCGATGGTAATTGAGTGGTAATGGCATGCGTATGTGTAGTACCTGAAGCACTGTTGGTAGTGGAGCTGGTTAATGTTGATGGCGTCCTCAGGGTTATTGTTCCTGTTCCTGTAAAAGTAGTAAAATTCATTCCCGACCCTGCTGCCACACTGGTTACTGTTCCACTACTTGTTGATAGCGACACCCACCCACTGCCATCATAATAGTAAAATCCATCAGACTCATCGGTTTGATAAACCAGCAATCCTGTGGCCGGATTAGAAATACCTATGCGCACAGCTTGGGTCATTCGTGGAATAAGCATGCCCTTATCTGTTGAACTTACATCGAGCATGGCTGATGCATCAGGTTCAGAGCCATCGTAGTTAATGGCAACATTTTGCGCAAAAAGACAAAATGCTGTGAACAAAAAAACTAACGTAAAACTTATTCGTTTCATAATTCAAATTATATATTGTTGATTGAATAATTTACTGTTATATGCATTAACTCAAATCTTAATACTTGATAATGTAGTTGAGTACGATATAGGGTTGAACAATAGGTATGGCACTACCGCTGCCTCCACTCGTTACGCTACCTGATATACCATGTGTATGTGAACCGCTTGATGATATACTAAATGAGTGATTATGAGTACTCCCGGTTGTTGTTGCAGTTACAGCTTCCATAAGACCGTATCTATAAGCACCACCTTCGTAGATGTTAGCACTATTATCATGATAAGTAGTACTATACGCTGACACTTGTTTACTTAAAGAATGTGAATGACTGCCATCCGTATTTGTAGTGCCACTATGGGTATGATTTGAATTTGTAGTATTCACCGACAATGTATTGGTCAAGGTGTAATTTGGTAACTGTGCCTGAGTTATCGTATGCGTTTCAGCACCACCTTTGTTGTTCAGCGCATTAAACGTTCCTGTGGAGTTTAAACCCACCGGTACGCGCGTGCGTAAATCGGGTAAATTAAAAGTAGTTGATCCATCGCCACTTCCATAGGTAGTGCTGATAACCTGAAAAAGTGCAGCATAAGTAGTGCGACTTACTGCTTGTCCCTGACAAAGCAAATAACCATCAGGAGCCGAGGCACCCGCAAATTGTGAAATGATACCTGCCGGAGTGGTAACTGTGGCCGAGGAGCTAATTTGAAGCCAGCTGCTGCCATCGTAATAGTAGTAACCAACGCTGCCATCGGTTTGATAAACAAGCAAACCCGTTGCTGCCGGTGATATGTCTGTTCGTTGCGCTTGCGTCATTCGTGGAGTAAGAAAACCTTTGCTTGTTGAACTTACATCGAGCATGGCCGAGGCATCGGGGGGAGTGCCGTTGGAGTTAATGCCTACGCTCTGGGCGAAGCTTCCTGTTACAAAAAGCAGCGATAACAGCAGTAGTGTGACTTTTTTCATGGTTTTTATTTATTGATTAATAGTTTATTGAATTAAATTTCTATTGACTGTCTTTTTCAGGTTTTTCATCCCGGCTTTGAGTTGGTCGAAGGTGTCGGCTTTTTGAATTAGGTTTGCATGTCGTGCCTTAAATACCTCAATTTGTGCTCGCTGCTCTTGTGTGGCTTTGGTAAGGACAGGGACTGAATTGCCGTAACTTAAACCGAGCGTTTCGCCGTTTTCAATGTCACTTTCAGCTCCACTCACCACTTTGGGTAAAATTTTTTGTACTTCCTGGTCAAGGAAACCTGCCTGAGCTACACCGCCTTTAACCATAGTGTAATTTACGGGACGAAGCTGCATCACGGTTTGTAAGCCGTGGTTTGTATTTTTAACATTGGTTTTTCGTCGGGCATCCGAAGCGTTTGTCCAAACACCTGCTACAGTTACAAGCGAATCGGTAGTCATGTGAAGTGGATAGTTAGGCGCAGTTAACCCGATGCCGACAATGCCAGTATTAGTAGTTTCCATAAATTCAGGAATACCACCAGCCCCTAATCTAAGTCCATAACCTGTTCCAGCATGTAGGTAACCCATATGATTATATTCAATGGTTCGCTTACAGCCGATGCCCAGACTTATTTTTAACTCTCTGAAAAGTGGAGGCAGATTGTTGGAGTAATAACTATGTAAGTTCATCAACATGCCGGAATAATGTATTTCCAATTAGTGTTTGGTTTTATGAATAAAAAGCTACTTACAGCTATATTGGCTTTAAAGAATCTTATCAGCAAAGACGCTAACAAATATACCCCCTCATCCCGCCTTATCCAAAAATCACCCCTCACAAAAAACTTCACAAATACTTCACATTTTGCCTGTTTTGGCCTGATTATAGCGATAAGCTGAGATTTCATCCTTCACGAATGGTATTTATAAGGCGATTTTCTGTTTCATCCTGTTTGCGATGGTCAGTAAGTTCTGATATGCTAAATATTTAACCTCTTTCTACCTTTTCTTTTTTATCTTTGATCGGATTTAATTGGTTTCGTTTATTATAGAAAAATGGTTCATCGCCACATCCTTTTTTTGCTTCTCATCCTGCTACTTGCAGGGGCTTGCCGGATGCCGGTTGAAAAACCGGGTGGTTTGACCGATGTAACAGAAAATTTATCCGACACAAGTCTTCTAAAACCCTTGGCTTACGACCCGGATATGGACAGGATCGCGCGTTATTACCGTAAAATCTACGGTCTATTCGACTCATTGGAAAGGATGCGCAACGAAGACCGTCCGCAAGAAGTAATCCGGCTTACCCTGAAGCTTGCTAACGAATACCGGGAGGCCGGGAGCTATAACGAAGGCATTCAGATGCTGAGGCAGGCTTTGTATGACATTAGGGATGCTGATAGTATTTCGGTGATAGGGGGTATGATCAGAAAAAATATTGCGGCTCATTATTACGAGCTCTACCATTACCATCCCGATACGCCTGCTTATCTCGACTCCAGCACGGCGTATGCAAAAACCGCTTTGCAGCTGGGCGTGAATAACCACGACAACAATCTTTTGGCCGGTTCACTGAACATTCTAGGTGGAATTTGTATACGCAAGCAGCATTACGACAGTGCTTCCCAATTGTTGGAACAGGCTTATCAACTTAATCAACAAGGTTTTACCGAGTCGTACCTGCCTGTTATGGCTAATTTGTCTCTGGCCTATTTCGAACAAGATAAACTACCGCAAGCTCTGGAAATGGCGCAGCAGTGTTTTGTTCAGTCGTCTGAAGCAAATAACTTGGTGTTCAGTGCCCTGAGTCTGGAGACAATCCAAAAAATTCAGGATGCGATGGGAGATACCCTGGCTGCCGAAAAAACAGCTGAGACCCTGAGGAAAATTAAGCAACAGAAAGATGTGGCCGTGCAGTCGTTGTTGGTTCGCCAGCTTAGCCTGGAACATGAGCGCAAGGCGAATCAGCGCACCATACTGGGACTTTACCGTGAGCAATACCTCCTGTTACGACTGAGCATCGTGCTGTCGATATTGATCTCAGCAGGTTTTCTGGCTATATTTTTGCTTATCAAATTGAACAGGCAAAGACATAGACTGAGGCAAACAGACCAAGCCCTTAACCTGGCCAATCAATTAGGCGTTGAACTGGAGCTCAAAAACACTTCTTTGCAGCTTAAGACCCGGGAGGCAGAGGCCAAGGCCCTGAAAGCAGACCTCAAAGCCCGTGAGGATGCTCTGGCGGCCAAACTGTTGACTATGTCACACATGAATGAATTTCTTGTCGACCTGCGCGATCGGCTTTCCACAACCGCATCAGATCCGAACAACGAAACCCTTTCTTACGGTCTTAAAGCGCTGAACCTGCAAATTTCCAAGCAGCTTAAAAACGATATATGGGCTGATTTTGAGTTGATTTACTCTTCAGGGAAAAGTAGTTTCATACAGCAGCTTACCAAAAACCACCCCGATCTGACGGCCAATGAAAAACGGATTTGCTACCTAATCCTGATGGGTATGTCCACCAAGGAAATGTCGCATATCTTGCTTAAAAACTACCGATCGGTGGAAATGGCCCGACACCGTTTACGTAATAAGTTAAACCTCCATAATGGCGAAAGCATTACGGCTTACCTCCAGTCGTTTACTGAAAATATTGAGCAGTGAGGTGGGGAGAGCGGGATGTGAACATTGGCTATTTCCTTCGACTGCGCTCAGGGCAGGGGCTTTTGGCTTAGTTTATAGTTAATTATAAGTTGATTTGGGTAAAACTAATGGAACTATTTTGCATATATTAGGTTTTGTATTGTGCAATAATTAGATAATTTGGTGGAATGTAGAAGGGAGCAAAAGGCAAAGTGAGAAATGAAAAATGAAAATTGCAAAATGAAAATTGTAAAATGAAAAATGAAAATTGTAAAATGAAAAATGAAAAATGAAAAATGAAAAATGAAAAGTAGCATCTCCTAACTCACGGGGCGCTGGCCAATGCCAATGCCAACGCTAAAGTCGCCCTGTGAAGGCTATTGGCTTTTCCCCGAAAGCTTTCAACGATTTATTCCCCCCTATTCATTTTAGTCAATTCTCACTTGAATCTAAAATCGAGTTTAAAATCATATAGCCAAGGGATTTTGGGGTTTATACCTTCTGCCATTAATTTAGCAGG
>Ga0180009_10001505_pt1 | contig 28409 bp, 21 predicted proteins | sample OS_PC_MetaG_FD_123537 | JGI IMG/M metagenome (GOLD analysis project Ga0180009, IMG submission 123537) | Groundwater microbial communities from the Aspo Hard Rock Laboratory (HRL) deep subsurface site, Sweden - OS_PC_MetaG | ecosystem: Environmental > Aquatic > Deep subsurface > Groundwater... | reverse complement strand
GCATCGCAGCCCAGGCAAACAGGCGGCAGAAAAATGTTTCTGATTGTTCAAGCTGCAACACAATAATTTTCAGCTGTTTTTGTGCAGATTTTTTGTTTTATGACAGAGAAAGTTTAAATTAGCAGCGAAAATTAACCAATAGCTCACTATATGCCAACCTCCATGGTTTTAAATGCTGTGAAAATGTGGCAATTAATTTTAAGGAAATGATGATGAATACAGCTACATCTCCGGGAATGAAATGCTGCAATCGTTTAAAAATCGCATTGATGGCAAAACCAGGCCATGCCAGCAGCAAAACGACCGAAACATCCACACATATTACGACCAAAGGATTGGATAGAACACTCAGCCCAAGGGAAGGATTGGGTATACTGGTGTTTGATAGATTTACGATTAAAGAAGATTTATAACCATGGGAACAGAATATGAAGTTAAATGTGGGATAGACGTAATGGTGCGGGTATTCACTCGTTAGCTGCAACCCTAAAAAACTGACAGTAAAAATCAATGACACAGGAAGAACTAATAAAATTCAACGCATTTAGACAGCTTTGCTTGACTAATTCTGAAGACGCAATTAGGACTGCTGAAGAATTACAAAACAAATCGGTTAATCATATTGCATTTCAATTGGCTGTTTTCTGCTTAGAAGAAATCGGAAAAGTTTTCGTTGGTTGGTATCAGTTCAATGCAAAAGAAACTTGGGGCAAAGACCATTACAATATTCCAATTGACGACCATATAAAAAAACTATTTTGGGCAATTTGGGGACCTTCCTTTACAAATGAAAAGTTCACCACCCAGCAAATGGATGAAATTAAAAATATGGCATCTAATCTTCATAGCAGACGTCTAGATGTAATGTATACAGAACTTACAGACACAGTTCCATCCTCTGCGAAAATCTCAAATGAAGAGTTAGAGACGCATTTAAAAATGGCAAGAGCAAGATTAGAACTTGCTAAACTCGAAGGGGAAGTTGAAACAACCTTAAGCGAAGACAAGCAAGAGGATATGAAGTGGTTTATGGAAGCATCTAACCATCCGGAAAAACGGAAATTTATTTTTGGACATAAATCTCAAGAAAAATTAATAGAGCTTGGTAATGTAAAGGATTGGATACTTTGGCTCAAAGAGCATTTTACTACTGAACAAAATGAGCTTAAAGAAATTCTAAAAAAGGAATTAGAAAAACCTGTAGCTAAGGCATCAGAAAAATTTGAGCCGAAGTGGAAGATTACAATTAAAATAAACTCTAAATCTCATTCCATTAGACAAAAGATACTTGATAAGTTTAGTGCAAAAAGCCCTTTCATCAAGTTAAAAAAAGGTGCAGACAATCACACTCTTTTAATAGACATCATTTTAGACAAATCAACTCCTATTAAAGAGCTTTGGCATCGTGGATGGAATACAAGTAATTTGCTTGTTGCAGCTTTAAATGTTGGAACAAATGGATTGTTTTATTGGAACGTTCCTAAAGACGTAGACAAGTTTTATGAAGAAATTTGGGATTTGGAAAGCAAAAGAAGACTTGAAGCAAAATTGCAAACAAGCTTAGAGCTTGATTGGAGTTCACGACAGCTTTATTTTAATGAAGAAGAAATCGGGTTAACTTTCTTAGTCTTTCGTTATTTCTCTGGTATTCTCGGCAGTCAAGACTTTGAACCAATAAGCCACTATATGACTGCATTGGGAATGTTTGCTAAGACCGATATGCATCTTAGGTTAGAGCCACAATGTTACTTAAACTTTTACTTGGCATTCAAAAAGGCATTGATACTTAATGAAACCACGGATGAAAAAGCAGACATCAAAGATTTAGGATTTAAACTAATTGGGGATTTATTAAAGAATAGAGACGAATATGACAAAGTCATCGATATTGGTTCGCAACTCGAAATAAATAATGGAGAAATAACTACAGCCTTTACTTTGAAAGAAATAGTTGGAATGAAACAATACGCTGGACTATATTTCGTGACACTTGCAGCAAGAAAAATGTATGGTGACAAAGCAATAATTTTAACCGAAAACAATGTTGACAAATAGAAGGGCAGCAGCTAACAGGCGTTTGGCTCAATGGCGGGTGACGTGGTTAATTGAACATTCTACCTCGCATCAACTTTTGTGGTGTATTGACAGTTTAGTGCTCCGAAATCCGCCATCGCGCCAAGCGCTAAACCTTTACCTGCAAGGCTAAAATGACAACTACAAAGAAAATATCATTATGACATTAGAAAATTTCAGAGAGATTATAATTGACTCGGATGACTCCGAAAAGCAGCTTTTATTTATTCAGAAATTTTTATTTCACGGGATTCCTGCTGTGTTTAAAGACAGGGAAGATGATTACTTTGAATTTAGAAATCGTATTGCAAATAAATTTGGAGTTGGCTTTCATGAAGTTTTCATAGTTGGGTCTGCAAAACTCGGATTTAGTTATTACAAAGGCACACAATTCGATTATGACTCAGACATTGATGTAGTAATAGTTAATGAAAAACTATTCGAACAGTTCTATTTTAAGATTACAGTATATCAATATCAGCTTGATAGACAATTTAAAACAGTTGATTTAAAAGAATTAAAAGTTTATGGTGACTTTTTAAGATATTTGGTAAAAGGCTGGATGAGACCTGACAAATTACCTACTTCCTTTCAGGTTAATCTTCTTAAATCAGAGTGGTTTGATTTTTTTGAATCAATTTCATATGGAAATTCAGAAGTTGGAAATTACAAAGTCGCAGCTGGACTTTTCAAAAACTACGAATACTTGGAAAAGTATTATACAAGAAGCATAGAAGACGTATATAACTCATTAACAAAAAATTGATATGGCAAGACAAATTCCATCAAGCCCTAGTAATAAAAAGATAAGTGAACTCTATAAACGCATTAAAGAGAAAACACTTATTCTACAGCCTGACTTTCAAAGAAAATTTGTTTGGACATCCGCACACAAAGAAGCATTCATTGACACAATTTTAAAAGGACTGCCTTTTCCCGAAATATACACAGCTCAATCCGGGATCGACATCGAAAAAATCGAAACTCAAGAAGTTGTGGTTGATGGTCAACAAAGGTTAAGCACATTAGTACAATATATTGAAGAACCTGAGGGAGCAAAGATATTCGGAAAACTTGTTCCTAGATTCAAAGACTTAGGGCAAGACAGCCAAAAGGAATTTCTTAATTACAATGTTGTAATTCGTGACCTTGAAGACATATCGCCCGAATTAATACGCGAAATATTCAAGAGAATTAATCAAACTAAATTCAATCTTGAACAAGTTGAAATTCAAAATGCTGTTTATGACGGTGAATTCATTACAACTGCAAAAGAGATTCTAAATTCTGTTGAAAGTGACCATATTCCAATTTTCAGTGAATCAGAAATGTCAAGGATGTCTGACTTGCATTTTATTCTTTCTGTAATGTCAACACTTGAATTAGGTGGATATTTCACAAGGGACGCTGAAATAGAAAAAATGGTAGCAATGTTCAATGACAATTTCCCAAACAAAGAACTTGCACAAGATAAAATTGTAGCAGTTTTAAAGGGCATTAAGTCGATGGAACTTGAACCTGATTCAATCTGGTATAGAAAATCAAATTTTTTCACAATCGTAATTGAGCTTTGCAAACTTGAAGAAATAAATTTCGAACTCATTAAACCAAGACTGTTAGACCTTGAAAAAAATGTTTTAGCAAATAAATATACTCCTCGTGACGACAACGAATTTGCTACATACTATGGCTATATGTATACAGGGACAAACAGTAGACAGGCGAGAGTTGTAAGGTCAGAAATATTTAATAAAAATGTATTGCAATGACAAGAAAATCAGCCCATAACAGGCGTTTGGCTCAATGGCGGGTGAAGTGGTTAATTGAACACTCTAACTCGCATCAACTTTTGTGGTGTATTGACAGTTTTGTGCTTCGAAATCCGCCATTGCGCCAAGCGCCAAAACGTTGTGCCTCATTGTAGAGCGACGCCATAAACAGACAAAATAATGGAAGAAACATACCGACTTTTAATTGAATTCAAGACAATACATCCTTTGAGATTTTGGACTGCTATATTTATTGCTATATCCCTAATCATTTATGTTGTTTGGAAACTTTCAAGGAACAAACGAAAAGCGAAAATTGAACATTTAAAAAATCGAAAAACAACATCGACTGTTGTTGGAGAGAAGGAAACCGTAAAGCCAAAAATTGACACAAAGAAAGAAAATCCAAAGTTTGAAACACCACAAGCTAAAGTTTATAAAGACACTTCGGTTAAAGTAAATTTGGAAGTAAATGAGCCAAAACCAATTTACACTAAAACGACCGAATCCAAACAAGAAAAAGTAATCCCGAAAGCTGAAACAGTTGGAGTTAAGCCAAAAGCTAAACCAAAATCCGAAGAACAACTTCCTAAAGCCAAAGTAGAAACAACAAAATCAAATAACAAGGTTGACTATGTTAATTATGACATCTCAAAAGTTCCAACGACAAATTCATATCCAGTTTTTCGCTTTCCTAAAAAAGGCACAGTGGTTAGAAGCTTTAGATTAGGAAATACAAAACGTAGAGGGTTTAAAGAAGAATCTTTTCAAAAAGCAATTGAAATATGCTTTGGAAAAGACTTTGTGGTTTTAGGAAACGCAAGACTAAACACAGGAAAAGAAACACGACCTTTTGAGCCAGACATAGCAATAATTGATAAATCAAATTCAAACCTTAGAATAGATATTGAGATAGACGAACCATACGCAGGGATTACCCGACAGCCGACACATTGCAAAGGTGAAGACGTTAACCGTGACATCTATTTTGTTGACAGAGGTTGGATAGTTATTCGGTTTACGGAGTTTCAAGTCCATTTGCAAGAAAATGACTGTTTAAAATATATCGCAGAAACGATAAATTCAGCAATTCCAAAATATGAAATTCCAAACCATTTAGCCACCCAATCCGCAATACAGGTTGAAAAACTTTGGGACATTGTACAAGCTCAAAAGTGGGAAAAAGCAAAATATCGGGAACAATATCTTAACCATACTTTTCAAGCCATTGAAGAACAAACCGAAACAATCGAAAGAGATTTTGACGAACAAGAACTTAAAGAGGAAAAATTAGTTAAACCAACTTTAATCGGTGAAGTTGACGATAAAAAATCTATAGCATTTAATCTTAAAAATAAACATCCAAGAGATAGCAGAATTAAGTTTTATCCCGAACCTCATATTTATACAATTGATAATACACCTGCACCTTCGGCAAGTACAATAATAGCAAAGTTCTTTCCTGAATTTGACCCCGTTGAGGCAATTTTCAAAATGAAAAATGGAGTGGCTTGGGGGCCTGAACACAAGTATTGGGGAAAGTCAGACGAAGAATTAATAAAAGAATGGAAAGACAAAGGTGAGTCTTCGGCAATAAAAGGAACTTTCCTACACGAACAAATAGAGAATTTTTTTTTAGAACAGGCTTATGAAAAGACAGAAGAGTTTCATTTATTTGAAAGCTTCGTAAGCGACCATAACCATATTATACCATACAGAACGGAATGGAGAATATTTGATGAGCAACATCACATCGCTGGCACTATTGATTTAATTTCAAAGAATGGCAACGGTTACGAAATGTATGATTGGAAACGAAGTGAAAAAGTTGTTAGCAAATTTGACGGTGAGACAATTAAAAATAATAAATGGCAAAAGGGCGTAGGACAATTATCAGACATTGACGACACTAGCTATAATCGTTATTGCTTACAACAGAGTTTATACAAATATATCCTTGAAAAAAATTACGGACTAAAAGTTTCAAGAATGTTTTTAGTTGTGCTCTATCCCGATTACGACAAATATCACAAAGTAGTAGTGCCCTACTTGAAGGACAAAACAGAGTACATACTAAAGACACTATGAAAAAACAACGAAGGCATAACAGCAACTACCCAAAAGTGGCGGTTCAGTGGTTAAATCAAGCTTTGTGCTTCTATCATAGTTTCTGCTTGGTTGATAGTGAAACACTCCGAAATATCCACCTTCGGGTAGCTGCAAAACATTATGAACAAGCCGATGAAAACAACCAACAACACGATGAAACATGAAATTTTTGCTGCATAAGGACAAAGAAGAAAAAGGGAAAGCAGACCCGCAAAACATAGGTCTGGTGGCCCTACCCTGCAAGCTTCGTTTCGCTTCGCTGCCAAAAACATGTTTTTTTTGCCATCGCATGCGGATTAGCATCATCGGACAGATTAGAAACTGACGATAAAATTGTATTTTGCAGATTGATAACTGGATTAAAAATGAGATTAAAAAGGTTAAAATGAGTTTGTTTCAAAAATCGGTAGAGAAAAAATATTTAAACGAGTTAGATTCTGTTCTGATTGACCAGAAATACAAGGAATTTCAAGGCTATTTTGGAAATTCTTCAATTCAGGAAAATATCATAAATTCTAAGGAGGAACAATTTCAAGAGGGATTTTTACGTGAACTTTTCGTTTCGATTTTTGGATATAAACTCAATCCGCAACCTAATTTCAACCTGACAACGGAACTAAAAAACATTGTGAACAGCAAAAAAGCTGACGGAGCGATTTTAAAAGGCGAAGATGCTATTGCTGTTATTGAATTAAAAGGCACTGACACAACCGACTTAGATAAAATTGAAACACAGGCTTTCGGGTACAAAAACCATCACCCAAAATGCGTTTATGTAATCACTGCAAACTTTGAAAAACTCCGTTTTTACATTCAAAATGCGGTTGACCATATCGATTTTGATTTATTCAACTTGACACGGGAACATTTTTCGTTAATGTGGCTTTGTTTGGCAAAAGACAATTTGCTAAACGGATTACCTCAAAAGATTAAAGAATCTTCACTTTTACAGGAAGAAAACATTACCAAAAAACTATATGCCGATTATTCAAGATTCCGCGAAGCGATTTACAACAACCTTGTAAAGAACAATCCAGAAACCGATAAACTTTTACTTTTCAAGAAAACTCAGAAATTACTTGACCGTTTTCTGTTTATCTTTTTTGCTGAAGACCGTTTGTTGTTGCCCCCAAATTCAATCAGCGAGATTGTAAAACAGTGGACAACCTTAAAAGATGAATTAGACGAATATGTTCCATTGTACGACCGATTTAAGAAATATTTCGGTTACATGAACACAGGTTACAAAGGCAAGAAGTATGATATTTACGCATACAACGGAGGATTATTTGCAGCTGATGAAATTTTGGATAACATTTCGATTGATGATGAAATACTTCACAAACATACGTTAACATTAAGCCAGTACGATTTTGAAACCGATGTTGATGTAAATATTCTTGGTCATATTTTTGAACATTCACTGGGCGAAATAGAAAATGTTCAAGCAGAAATTAAGGGCGAGAAAGTTGATAGCCAAAAGACAAGACGGAAGAAAGACGGAATTTTCTACACACCAAAATACATAACCAAATACATTGTAGAAAATACCGTTGGCAAACTTTGCGAAGAAAAACGGAAAGAACTTGAGATTATTGATGAAGAATATGCCAAAGGACGCAAAAACCGCAAAAATGATACGATAAAAACGCTTGACGATAAGTTAACAGATTATCGCAACTGGCTATTAAGTTTAACCATTCTCGACCCTGCTTGTGGTTCGGGAGCTTTCTTAAATCAGGCATTAGACTTTTTGATTACCGAACACCGCAAAATTGACGATTTAAGGGCACAACTTTTTGGAAGTGGTTTGGTTTTCTCCGACATCACGACCGATATTCTTGAAAAAAATATTTATGGTGTTGACCTCAACGAAGAATCAGTAGAAATTGCCAAACTCTCGCTTTGGTTGCGAACAGCCCAAAAAGGCAGGAAACTTAACAGACTCAATAACAACATCAAATGTGGAAATTCGCTGATTGATGATCCCAAAGTTGCAGGAGAAAAAGCCTTTAATTGGCAAAATGAATTTCCTGAGATATTTAAAAATGGTGGCTTTGATGTGGTGATTGGAAATCCGCCTTATGGCGCATACTTAGACGAAAATTCTAAACTTTTTTTAAATAAAACGTATTCGACTTTTCAAGGAAATTTTGAGATATACTTTTTCTTCATTGAACTAATAAATAAACTTTTAAAACCCAAAGGATTAATTGGTTATATAACACCAGACACTTGGATAAGTGTGCCCCAAGCACAAAGACTTAGAGAGTTCATTTTAGAAAAGTTCTCAATTAATACTATAATCTCATATAAGTATTCAGTTTTTGAGGATGCAAGCTTGAATCCAATTGTTTTTATCCTTGGAAAAAGCCTATTTCAAAAGGAATGTGAAGTTTTTCACGTGACCACAAAAACTGAAGATATTTACTTTCAAGAATTAGATTTGATAAAATGTAACGTTAAGAAATGGATTAGTTCAAATGATAAACAATTTCAAATTTGGCAAAATTCTATTGATATAAACATAATTGAAAAAATAGAGAAGAATTCTCTTCGTGGCATAGAGGTTCTTGACGTTTGTCAAGGAATTGTGCCGTATTCAACAGAAAATTTATCTAAGGAAGAAGTTAAAAGTAGGATTTATCATAGTAGTTCAAAAATTGATGAAAACTATGGTATGTGGGTTCAAGGTCGAGCGATTAAAAGATATGGAGTTGTCCTTTCTACATTTGAATATTTAAAATATGGCGAATGGTTACATAGACCTAGAAAACCAAAATATTTTAATGGGGAAAGGATATTAATTCAAGAAATTACAGGAGGTAATCCTCCAAGAATTTCATCATCAATATTTAATGATACTTTGTACCATGACCCAGGTATTATATCTTGTTTAAATATTTCAGAATTATCGACTGAATTTATTCTTGCAGTCATAAATTCTAAACTAATTTCTTGGTATAATTTAAAAACATCTCCAAAAGGTAAAAGGTCAACATTTCCAAAGGTATTAATTGGCGATATCAGAAATTTCCCAATTAAAAAACCAGATGCAAAACAAGAAGATGAATTTAATAAACAGGTAAAAAAAATATCTGAATTTACTCAGTCACTTGTACAATTTCAAAGTACTGTACTTGCATTCATTTCTAACAAATTCGCATTAGAAAAAACAAGCAATAATCTCATCAATTGGGATACTCTCGAATTTAATGATTTTGTTAGTGAATTAAAAAAAGCAAAAATAAAGATAGGTCTTTCCGAAGAAGCTGAATGGTCGCTATATTTCAATGAACAAAAAGAAAAAGCACAAAATCTTAAAACCGAAATAAATAAGACAGACAACGAAATAGACAAAATGGTTTATGAATTATATGGTTTGACAGAAGAAGAAATTAAAATAATTGAAGAATTGTAATTATGGCAGACAAATTCCATAAAAAACCTTTTGATGATGCTACAAAGCTAAAGCTTGAAATATTTGGCGAATGTTTTAGAGAGTGGTTACCTGTGTTTATATATAATCCAACTGTTTCTAAGATTTTTGTTTATGATTTTTTTGCTGGTTCGGGCAATGACAGCCTTGGAAATCCTGGTAGTCCTTTGATATTCCTAAACGAAGCTGGATAAACCGGTTCAAACTGTGCCACTCATACCGGAGTGATTGTGCCGCTTGTACCGGAGCAAAGTGTGCCAGCTAAATCGGTTCAAACTGTGCCACTCATACCGGAGTAACTTGTGCCCCAGCTGGCGCCGATTTGCAATCGGTGTCCGTACAATTTTTTCTAGCCTCATGCTTTCGGTTTAAGTTTCAAAATATAATCAATTCTTATCAATGATCGCATGTTTTTAAAGTGCAAATTATGGCATGCAATTTATTAATCTGGATACGGATTGCAAATCGGCACCAGCTGGGGAATAAAGCAATCAGCGGAGGAAGCCAAAATTCTCCCATAAAGCCCTTTCCTCCCACATTGAAGATGCTCCAACCGGATATTTCAGGCTTAAAGAGGATTCGCATAGTGGATGTCCAAAAAAATGTGGAAGTCAGAACTGTCCAGGTCAAGACAATAGCACTAAGATTGAATTTAAATATTTTCATTATTATTCTGACTAGTGTCGATTTCTTTTGTTTTAAGGTAAAGCTACAAGAAAACTTGATTAATATCAAGAAATCATATTGATGTACATCATTTCATGAAAGAGCCATTGGCAGTTCCTTTGTATTAAAGTTTTATTGAAAAACAGATTTGTAATTTCATGACTTTTCTGTTGGACAAAAGGAACAAAAATTATTATAAACCATTAAAATTTATAAAAAATGAAAATAGTAAAAGTGATAGAAGTAATAGCTGCATCTGATAAAGGTTTTACAGAAGCAACACAAAATGCTATTAAAGAAGCATCAAAAACCGTTAAAAACATTAAATCCATTTACATCAAAGAGATGAATGCCAATGTGGTGGACCAGAAAATTATTTCTTATGCTGTAAATGCAAAAATTTCATTCGAACTGGATAAATAGCAGAGGCGAATAATTAATTTGAATTGTAGAAATGAAGTAGCCTTTAATCTGACTGCTTTAAAGGCTATTTCGTTATTTGGTATTTACACTTATTAGTGGATCTATTGTAGCCAAACGCATTATTTTAGGCCTCCGAATCTTCAAAACCCCCAGCTGGCGCCGATTTGCAATCGATGTCCGTACAATTTTTTCTGGTGTCGTGCTTTCGGTTTATGTTTCAAAACATAATCAATTCTCATCAATGATCGCATGTTTTTTAAGTGCAAATTATGGTGTGTAATTGATTATTCCGGATACGGATTGCACTTCGGCAGGCTCCCTTCGGCAGGCTCCCTTCGACATCTCGCCAAGCTCGATGCATCCCCAGCTGGCGCCGATTTGCAATCGGTGTCCGTACAATTTTTTCTAGTGTCGTGCTTACAGTTTAAGTTTCAAAATATAATCAATTCTCATCAATGATCGCATGTTTTTTAAGTGCAATTTATGGTGTGTAATTGATTATTCCGGATACGGATTGCACTTCGGCAGGCTCCCTTCGGCAGGCTCCCTTCGGCAGGCTCCCTTCGACATCTCGACAAGCTCGATGCATCGCAGGCTCAGGGCATCGCAGGGCATCGCAGGGCATCGCAGCCCAGGCAAATCCGCATCAGAGGGTATAACAAAAGCTTTGTCAAAAAAAACAGTTACGAGCATTGCACTTGATGATTGGACCTGTGGCAGGAATGAATGCAAAGCTTTTACCTGTAATAATACTTTACACATCCTGCTCTAGGATTATTCCTTAGCGATTCTGATCATCATTGTTTTACCTTCTTTCGTTGCTGTCCTTAAGATATAAATCCCCGGTTTTTGTGCACTTAGGTTTATTGTTTTAGCATCGAAGCTGGCAATCAATTGTCCGTGAATTGTAAAAAGCTTAGCATTAAGAAACCCATCAATGTTCACATTGATTATTCCATGAGTTGGATTAGGGTAAACCACAGGCGTATTACTAATTTCTGATTGGGCTATACCAACGGTGCTCTCAAAATTAGCGATGAGGTTGAGATTTTCAGTGATGATGAAAGAATAGGTTTGGTTTGTGCTAACCACATTGCCGCTTTCTGTCCAGTTGCTAAACACAAAATTGGTGTTAGCTGTGGCAGTAACCGTTACATTGCTTCCGCTTTCGTAAGTTCCATCACCTGTTGTAGTGCCGCCCGAAGTAGGATTGGATGAGGTGCTTAGGTTAAAAACCTCCGAAAAGTTAGCCACCAGATTTCTGTCCGAATTAATTGTAAAATTGTAGCTTGCAGCAGTGCTGACCACATTGCCGTTTTCTGTCCAGTTGCTAAACACAAAATTGGTGTTAGCTGTGGCAGTAACCGTAACATTGCTTCCGCTTTCGTAAGTTCCGTCGCCTGTTGTGGTGCCTCCCGAAGTAGGATTGGATGAGGTGCTCAGGTTGAAGACCTCCGAAAAGTTTGCCACCAGATTTCTGTCCGAACTTATTGTAAAATTGTAGCTTGCAGCGGTGCTAACCACATTGCCGTTTTCTGTCCAGTTGCTAAACACAAAATTGGTGTTAGGCGTGGCAGTAACCGTAACATTGCTTCCGCTTTCGTAAGTTCCGTCGCCTGTTGTGGTGCCTCCTGAGGTAGGATTGGATGAGGTGCTTACGGTATAGTTGACAATAGTATTTTGAAATTCAAGCGCACCAATATCAATGATATTATTTTCGATTCTGATATTTCCCAATATATCTGTAACGGGGATATTTAATCCTGTAGTATCCGGATTGCCTGCGTCAATGCAAGCTGAAGTGTTTTGCAGGCTATAATTATTTGCTCCCGGATTAATGAATCCGGCATCTGAGCCAATGATATTGCCGGCGATATCAGAAATATTATCAGGAAACGAAACATCATCTGTTAAGCTGTATTGCATTTCAATTGTTGCTCCACCAGTACTACCCGTAGCAAAGTTGAGGGTGTTATTTTGGATGATTGTGCTATGTATAAAGGTATTCGCACCGCTCTCTACTCTAATTCCTTGTTCATTACCATAAATTGTATTGTTGATAATATGATGATTTCCTCCATTTTTAACATAAATTCCAAAATCGTCGTTGTTATAAATAAGGTTACCTACAAAATATATTGTTGAATTAGAAGAGCGTATGGCAGAAACAGCGCCTGTGGCAGCAGTTGAATTATTATAAAAAGTATTGTTAATACAATTGGCTGTCGATTCTTCTATTACAAGGCCATTTGTGCCGTTATCATAGAATTTGTTTTCAGAAAAGGAGATCAGGTTACTCACTTCACGAATATATAGTCCACTAATGCTGTTGTTTCTGAATTCGTTACTTTCAATAGTAGCATTTGTTTTATAGATACTTAATCCGCCATCAAAAGAAATCACGGATATAATGTCGGGTACATTCCTGGTTTCTTTGGCATACTCGATAATACAGTGTTTGAAAGATGAGCCACCATCAGTGTTTTCATCCAGCAGAATTGCTCCCCAATACCCTGCGTTATCTTTAGTAAACAGGATAGGATTATCAGCAGTACCATTTGCGATCAGGTTACCATGCACCCTTATCACACCTACATTTCCTGCGCTATAATCGAACCAGGAAGGGGAGGGCGAGGCGCTCGATTTTAAGCGTATTTCCACACCCGGCTCTATGATTAATGATTCTCCAGTTGGCACAATGGCTCTTCCTTCAATAAGATAAGGTGCGTTTGCCAATGTCCAGTTTCCGCTGATTGTTGTACTATCAGGAATTGTAGTTTGTCCAAAGGCCAACTGAACAATTAACAGCAAAACAATTAATGTAAAGTTTGATTTTTTCATACAAGTTTCAATTTGATTTGGTTTATTTGGAATACTGTTGCAATCATCCAAGCCTGAACTGCAGCAAATGAGGGCTGACAGTTGTTGGGGGGCAAAATTAGAATTTTTCGGGCAAATAATAGATAGAGTAGCAATTTTTCATCAAGGAACACTGCGGTAATAGTTTTGATAAACAAATTGTGCCATTGCATGGAAATGACATAGAATAAAAACAAGGGAACCATTAAAATGAAGGCGCTCCCCAGCTGGCGCTTCCCAGCCATCCGGGATGCAATTGGTGTCCGTACAATTTTTTCTGGTGTCGTGCTTTCGGTTTATGTTTCAATACTTAATCAAATCTCCTCAATGAATTCATGTTTTTTTAAGTGTAAGCTGTGGTGTGCAATTTGTGAATCCGGATACGGATTGCAAATCCGCACCAGCTTGTGGGTTGTGGCATAACTGAAAACCAAATCAGACAGGCTGGTATCCGTTACCGAACCGGCGATATTTACCGGTGATTGGCTTTGACCTCCGCAAGCACTATAACCACTACACAGCTCAGGCCATTTATCCTGCCCTTCTTCGCTCTCGTGATGCGACCAGTGAACGCCTGTACAATCTTCAGGAATTAATTCCTTTTCTGATTTACAACTCGTAAGAGCAAGGCTGAGAACAAAAAAAGCAAAGAGCAATCTTAAATTTTTCATGCATTGATGGGTTTAAATTTTATTCATTCAGTTAGTTTGAAACACATATAATTCCTGTGAATTTAATGGCTTAAGTGCGATCCGTTTGCTTGTTGTTAGGAACGGATTACGACTGAAGCTGCAAAAGATACAGGCTTAATTTGGTGAGCAACAATAAGGAGGTCTGGCTGCTAGTCCCGATAAGCAGCAAAAGTAATTGATTTCAAATACGATGAGTTAATAAGTAATTTATATCAACTTTTAATTGTCACTTTGTGTGCAGATGGGTCAGACAGGGTGCTACTTGAAGTTGCGCCCTGCCTTCGTCCGTGAAGCCATTTTTCTGCCAGTTCAAGCCGGATTCATCTCCTTAATCCGGCTTTTTTTGATGCTATTTTTTAAACAGTAAAAATATTTTTTTCTAACTCATAATCATTGTGTTAGAAGTGTCGAAAAGCTAAAAATACCCTTAAAAACACCCCAAAACTGTCACATAACTCCTCTTAATAGGAGGAAATTCTTTTACGAAAATGAAAATGATGTTGAACGTACTTTATGGAATAATGCTGCCAGTAGGATACCGGCTAATAAGGCCGGTGCAAATATACCGGTTTAATTTAAGAAACACGCAGCTGTTTGCAGGCTTTGATGCCTTCCGCAACAAAGGGCCGCCCATTTTTGATCGCGTACTGATGTAAGTGATTAGCTATAAATTAAAACCCATACTATGTTAAATCTTTACTTAATAAATAGTCAAATAATTAATAATCAAAATTTTAAATCTTTATAATATGAAAACTGAATTTAAACGCAGTCAGAAAATCCTGGCCATCCGTCAGGTCCTCGAAGACCATGCTGAAGTCTTTGAAGGTAAAAGTGAAGCCTTGCTTGTAAGCAACAGTTTCCTTGATCAGTCGCAGCAGTTGTTGAACAAGATTAACCTTTTGGTAGTTCCTGCCAGCACTTCGTGGGTGGAGCGCACGGCCAACCGTCAGCTTTTCGATGATTTGCTGTACAAGATGGTTAATATTGGTGTATTACTGGCTCGTCGCAAAGGCGATCTGGCGATGCAAAACAGCTTCGATGAGTTTAGCAGAAATGTCCAACGCACCTCGGCCAGCAGGGCAATAGCCATAGCTGAGGTGGTTGTGAGCACTTTTGCGGCCAACGAAGAGCTGCTGCCTGCGCTGGGTGTTGATCCTGAGGCACGCAGCCAGTTTGAGCAGCTGTTGAATGATCAGGCAAAGCAGCAGACAAGCCAGTCAGGAGCGTGCCATCCGCAAGCAACTGAAAGCAGAGATAGATTTGCTGATTAAGTCGCTCAACGAGTTGATGCGTTTGGAGCTGGATCGTTATGTGCGCTACCATGCCACTGACCATCCGCTTTTTGCCCAACGCTACCAGTCGCTTCGCAGAGCCCGGCGCAAGCCTTCTGCTCCTAATCTGCCTGTAGATTCCGATATCAGTGGTGTGGTTACCAACAAAGAGACTGGCGAAGTCATTGCTGGTGCCTTAATCACCCTGATTGAACATACCTACAGCATCGAAACCGATACCGACGGACGTTATATGCTTGATGAGCTGCCTCCCGGAACCTATACCGTTAGCTGTCATAAGCCCGGTTTTCAGGTGCCTGAGCAGGCAAGCTTTATCCTGACGAACAACGACACCGTGATACACCACTTCGAACTTCAAGCAGTTGCATCTGCCGCAGCCTGATGATCATCCGCTGATTCCCAAAAACCGCATGGCAGAGATGTTGTGCGGTTTTTTTGGTTTTCATTGAAACGAGCCAACAGCCGCCTGCTGTGAGCAGTCAGGCAGGGCCAAAGACCAAAGTCCTTCAGGCAAAAACCCAAATAATCCAGAATAATTACTTTCTTTGTGCGAACAATAAAAAAAAACAAACATGAAAAAGCTACAATTAACTATACTCTTCGTTTCTCTTTTGCTGCTTGGTGCTACAACTTCTTGTAAAAAGGAAGAAAGTCCCGATCAGCATCAGCCCCTTATTGATCAGATGAAAGCGGTTGCCGATTCCATCGTCGATAATACGCATGTGCCGGGTATTGTGGCACTAGTTGTTGATCACAAGCGCGGCATCGACTGGCTATATACCACAGGCGTGAGTGATATTCCAAACCAACTGCCGATGGATGGCAGTTATACTTTCAGGATGGGCAGCAACACCAAGACCATGACCGGTACCGTGCTGCTTCAACTCGTTGAGGAAGGGAAAATTGCGCTGAATGATAAGCTTTCACAGTACTTCCCCGCATATCCCAAAGCTGATAGTATTACCATTGCAATGCTTTGCAATATGACCAGCGGTGTGTTTAACTACAGCGAAGATGAGGCCTGGCTGGCCGAACTGGTGAGTAACCCGTCTAAAGCATGGACGGTTCAGGAAACTGTTGATATTGGATTTTCCCGTGACTTTTATTTCAGTCCGGGTACAGGTTTTCACTATTCAAATACCAATACTTTCCTTATTGGTATGCTTATCGAAAAGCTGACGGGCAACAGCTTGAAAACAGAGATCGAAAATCGTATCATCAATCCGCTTCAGTTGAGCAACACCGGTTTTTTGACTTCCGGCCTGGATTTGCCGGGAACACACGGCAGGGGATACTATTCAGGAGAATATAGCGAAAATGAAGATGTTACGGAACACTTTGATATTTCATGGGCATGGGCTGCCGGCTCGGCATACACTACACCACGCGAATTGCAGCATTATGTTGAAACGCTTGTGGGTGGAGGATTTCTGTCGGATACGCTTCAACAACAACGCCTTAGCGATTTCCACATGGTGAGCCCCACCACGGGATACGGATTATGCATTTTGAAAAGGGGCTCCTTTTTTGGACATAACGGCGGACTGCCTGGTTTCACGTCTTCGATGTACCACAGCAATGAGAAGGATTGCACGGTCATTATTTATTTCAACAGCCAGCTGGAACTCATTCCTGATTACCTCTTCCTAAGGTTTATGAACATCATGTATGGCAATGACTTTTAAGCAGTTTTTGAAATGGATAAATCCATTCAGGGATTAGCTAAAATCCTATAGCCCATGGTTGAAACCTAGGATTATAGGGGAATATCTACAGCAAAATAAGTGAGATTCATGAACTGTATGCCATTTATAATTTGAAAATCTACTACAGTCTGTTTGTTAAGGAATGTTTTTCCTTATATTTGCGCTGCAAGAAGAACAGATATTTGTGTAACCAAACATATTATTAACAGGAATAGTAAATTTTCAGTAAATCGTATAGTAATTGAAGCTTATTTTTAGAGAAGGCCTTTCAGACTTATGTTTGAATCGTATATACACGTCTTTTCTTGGACATAGCAGGCGATTTTTATGAAGACGATTTGCTGAATATGAAAACGATATCAGTAAATGAATGACAAACAACTAATGCTGTTTAATGCTTTACAATTTATTTTTATCCAGCTAGCCTTTGAGAAGCCGGTAAACGCCTTTTCTTGCTGCCCGGTTGTATCATTAAATCGCATGTTACTATTTGTTTACCCAGGGAATAGGGTATAGCATTAGGAGATAGTTGATGAAAAAAGCAAAACAAGATTTCAACTCCCCTTTTTTGGGCTTCCATTTATCAGCGTTGCATGCTGCAGCCGGGAATGCTTCAAAGAATAATTCCACTTTAGGATTTTTTATTGGAATAGGGCAAATCGCCCATTTTGCAAAAACAGCTGATTGGCAGATGAATAGAAAATTAGTCGGAATATGCCGAAACTCGACTTAAAAAATGAAGTAGGTTTATTTTAAAAATGTCTTTATGAAAAAGTTTTTATCCGTTGTAGTGTTAACAGTTTTAACAACTTTTCTGTTAAGTTCCTGCAGTAAGGAAGATGAATTTAATGCAGTAGCAAAAATCACAGTTAAAGAAAATGGAAGTTTAAAATCAGGTGTTTCTGTTCATATGTTTGACCACAGGAAAGGGCCGGGAACTTCTTTTTTCATACCTTTCTTTGCAGATAAGGTGGTTGTGACCGAAGCAGATGGTATTGCTACTTTTAATTTGCAGGAAGTTTTTGATTTGGAGGTTATTGATACTCAAACCACCTTTTATTTTGCTGTTTTTGATTTGGATGACAATGTCTTGGGCAATACCGGCCTAACCATAGAAAAAGGGCAAACCAAAGCAGCAATAATTAATTATTAAATAGTACTGTCAGTTTCAGAAGATACGGTAGCTATGTAGTTGCTAAAATTGTAAATCTCAATCCTTAAGGTTATGTAGATTTATGATTTTACGCTTTAATGCTCCAAACTTTATTTTGATACTTGTCAAATCAGAAATGGATAAATCCATTCAGGGATTAGTTATCATCCCCATTACCCACGGTTGAAACCGTGGGCAATGGGGGGATTAATGCCGGATGCTAACTCTTATTTACCCATAATGTCCGATAGACTCATTTAATGATAATTTAAATCGGTATTCGTGAGCTCGATATCATTCGATTCTGCGTTACACTAGAAATTTTATGTGCCTTGCCTGTCTGCTGAAGGCAGGTTTATCTGCTGAAGGCAGGCAGGCTTGATCTCGGCCAATATGAATCAGCCACTGGGCTTTATGGACAAACACTAATTAACCGACCATAGACGGGAATTACAGCTTTAAAAGTTTTGTAGCTCTTGTATAAGTTGTGATTTTTCAGTAAGCCATAGGCCGCTCATTGTTGTTCAAATTTGTCTCCATTTGCTTTAAAAATAAGGTGTTTGTCGGAAACTTTTAAAACGACTTTGTGAATCTCTCCTTCGAATGTCTTAAAATTGATATCTTCACTATGCTTGTAATCCAAAAGCTGTCCTGTTTTCATGCTGATTACTGGTAAATTGAATTCAAACTTTTTACCTAAAGTGTTACAGATAACAACTTCCACATGGACTACTTTATTTGAACCTAGATTGTAAACAATCAGTTTTTCACTTGAGGCTTGATTATACTGGTAGGATATATCAAGTTTTAATTGTTTCGTGCATGGTTTTGATGACGAAAAAATGTTTTTAAACATGGGCGGGATGGTACTTTAGGTTGTTTTAATAAGGCTAATTATCGATCTTGCTGCGCTGGTTGATTATTAATACTTAGTGCAATTACTTTTAGTAAATAAGGTTTGCTGATTTACTCCAGCAGATAAAAAGAATTTCGATTGATGATGGAATACAATTCCAGGATTTCGGCTGTGGTTTCGGTAAAAAAGTAAACCCGTTCAGCTCCAATATAAATTACCCCTTCGATCAGTTCTGGTTTTTTAAATAGACGGAGACCTAAGTTTTCAATTTCTGCTTTGAAATAGCTTTCATGCAGTTTAAGCTGAATTCTTCTTTCCTTCAATTCCATGAGATAGTGTTGAATAGGATTGGTTTAATGAAGTTCCGGCTGACAAAGATATACCCTAATTGCTACTTTAACAAATATTTAACAATTAAGTTTGTGTTAATATGGATTCTTAGTAGTTTTTGTAAATCTCTGTTTATGAACGCTTAACGAAAGTATATACTGTACAAAGTATAAAACTTGCAGTTTATGCAAGTTCGAGCGCATAATTGTTTGGTATCCAATAAAAAACAATCCCCCGCCAGCCAATGCCAACGGGGGATTACTCCATTCAAGCCTTAGCGGTTTTATTCTTCCAACTCTTCTTTTTGCGATTTCCAGTAGTGGTAAACCTTGCGTCCGCCATAGGCGGCACCAAGACCAAGCAGTATGGCAATGCCCGAGCCTATGGGAGCGCCACCGCCAATGGGGTCATCGCCTGTGCTTGGATCACCTGGTGGGTCTGGAGGGCCTTGTGCCAGCAGAGCTGTGCTTGCGATAGTTAAGATTGTGATTAAACTGAGTTTAGCTATTATCTTTTTCATGGTTATGATGTTTTACCGGATGATAACTTTTTGATTTCTTACGCTTTCGTTGCTGCTGAGCCGCACGATCAGTACCTGATCGAGTGGTAGCTCGCCAACACTGGTACTGCTTTTACCGTTCAGTTTTTCGCTGTAGAGCAAGCGTCCCTGCAGGTCGAAAACCTCTACAAGCGTGGGAACCTTACCAAAATGGCTGAGATGCAGCATTCTGTCGGCTGACCAAATCCGGATGTCATTTTCGGCATTGCTGAGTTCATCCGCTCCGGTAACGCCCATAAACCGCAGTGCAAAACGCAGCGGATCATTATCAGCCTCATGAATAAAGGTGTAGGTGTTTTGATCATGCAAGTCGATGCGTGCACCAGTGAGCAGGTCTTCGAGGAAGATCGTAACCCATTCGCCAAAGCTCTCTATGCCCTGCACCTCGATGGCAGCCTCACCCGAGCCGTTCCACTCAAAGCCAACTTCCATCAGGTAAGTCTCGGTGGAGTAAGGGATGCTGTTGATGCTCAGTTCTGTTTTGTCGGGTGTGAGGGAATAGATATTGGGTGCTGCGCTCCAGTTTTTAAACTTGAGGGCATCGTATTGCCCATCGAAATCGTAGCTGCTTGCTTCTATGAAGCAGACCACACTTTCATCCGTATATTCATCAGCATGAGCAAATAAACGTAACGTTTCTGACTCTTCTTTGCTTTCCTTGTAAAAAGGTTGTGCATTATGCACCCTAACATCATTGGTCATTTCCAAAACAGGATCAGCAGCATTTGCTTGTACGAAGAAGGCCTGTCCAGCAGGAATATATTGCGAACCGCCATTGGCACCTGCAACACCATCTACATATGAAGCCCATAGAGGATTGCCGTTTGATGAAAGTGCTGTGTTATAAATATAAATGGCATTATTTACATTCGTCTTAGTCCAACCTGGGTTTGCATCCCAATCAATAGCAGAAGGGTAGGGGTTGGGCACAAGATTGTAGTGGTCACCAACGCCATAATTTACTGCTGCAGCAAAACTGCCATTATTGGCTTTGCCCGCAAAATCGTAGGTGATATTGGCATCGGGATAGTAAAGCAGGTAGCCTTCGTCCACATTCATTGGGGTAGTGGTAGAAGTACCCATGCTTACATAATCCTGCGAGGCAAAATCAAAACGATAGAGGTAGGAACCCATAAACAGGCCGGTTTGCGGATTGCTGGCAGCTGTAAGGGGCACAGAGACAGTATGGTATTTGGCATTGGCTGTATTTGCATCGCCGGTTAGGTAACGCTGAATGGTCATATCCACATTATCCGTATGGTGCAGCAGTGAGGCAGTGCCTGTGGCATCGGATTGCAGGAATAAAGCTGCGGTGCCGGCATTATTTGTTAGCGTATTGCTTACAGTAAGCTGTTCGCCCGCTTGCGCTGTTACGCTTGCTCCGTCCTCAATTATGAGATCGAGTGCAGAGAATGACTGATCAACAGTAGCATCTCCATAAACAATAACGTTTCGCTCAGATGGTATTGCTGATGCCTGCCAGTTTGCAAGGGTTGAGATATTGCCGTTTCCTGTGAAATTCACATAACTTACAATATCTTTTACAAGGTCTCCGGCAGTTAGACTTCTGCTTCGGTTAGGATCTCCAGTCCACTCACCATTACTCCATCCGCTGTTCTTAAAGTATTTATAGGAATATGCTCCATAAGTAATATTGAAAATGTTGATCAATAAATTTGTTGAATCAAGTCGGCTGAATTCTGCATCACCATTACTGCCTGGTTCAGGCCAGATTGGATTAAACAGTGTTCCGCTGGCATAAAGTTGGTCAGCGGTCACATCAAAGGCACTAAAATCTGAAATATCAGCAAGCAAACCGATGGTATTATAACTCGTTACAATAATATCATCAATATTTAATCTGCGATTGGAAGTTCCGGTTTCAGTTTCACGCTTTATGCGTAACCTGATATTCCCATCTACATTTACTTTTTCGTGGAAAGTTTGCACCTCATCACTGTCCGGTGCCGTAAATACGCTGCCAATCTGCGTCCAGTTTGATCCTCCATCGGTGCTGTATTCAACTTTCCAGTCCACCTGTGCATCTGTGCCATATCGCCGGTAGTTAAAGTAAATACTTCCAATTCCATTGGCTTTGTCTTCCAGCATCGTCATAGCGGAGGTTCCGTAACCTCTCATCCTGACAGACCTGATACCGGTTTTGTAGTCACTGGCTAAAGTGCCTATCAAAGCTTCCGTTAAATCCCATTGCACATTGCTGATGGTGACTGTTCCTGAAGCATAGCTCCCTTTGGTTTCTTCATCACCTTCCATGCCGGCATAGTAGTATGGCAGTGAATTGGTGGCAGCAGATTCTTGTGGTACAGTGCCATCTGTTTTGTAATTGACAATAGATCCTGTACCATTATAAGGGAAAACTTTGAAATAGTAAGTCGTAGCAGCATCGAGACCACTAAAACTTACGCTTTGAATAGAGGAGCCTACATTTTTAACCAATAAAGCATCTGCTTCTGCAGTTCCGTCAACCGGATCGCTGATGTCTGCATATCCAACAGCACTTCCTTTTATCAGGTAATAGGCTGCATCGGAGTCAGTCCAGCTAAGACTGATCTGGCTTTCTGAATCAGCTGTAATAGCAAGATTAGTCACATGATTTGCTGGTTCAGCTATAAGCGGTTGCGTTTCCGTAATATTATCCTGAGCCAGGTAGAAATCATTGCCACTCCAAGCAAAAGATGCATTATCACTGGCATCAATCCATATTTCACCTGTTGATGTGGTGAAGGTTGGATTAGCACCAAAGTCTCCAAAGGCTTTTTGATATTTGGTAACACCCCCTTCTGCAAAGCGCGACTGATAAGTGATTTCAGCAGCTGCATCAGCTACTTGTACGGTTGTTTTCCACCATTCCAGTGAGTTGTCATAGGTCATTGTTCCTGTTGACCAGCCATTAAATGGCCCCCATACTTCAGGATTATGTGGATTATTGTCCATCCAATCCGGACCTCTAAAATAGAAGGTGATAAGCTCCTGGAAGATATTAATGTTATCGATTTGCCATGCTCGGTAGCTACCGTTTGTGCCCCGGTATTTGAATGCCAAATAAAACTGACCGGAAATGGCAGATAAATCAATATCGCCTGAATTAACATATACATAATTGCCTGCAACTGGTTGTGTAAAAGCCAGTTCAGTCCAAGTGGCATCGTTTGGATCACCAACTCCAATATAATCTGTTGAATAAAAAAGCTTTAGGTAATTATCAGCGTCATTAGTGCCAAAATTATAAGCTGTTTCAAAACTCATGGTGATGGTAGTATAATCATCAGCATTAATACCAGGCAGTATCAGCCAGTCTTCTTCTGTTTCTCCAGAGTTGTAGCCATTCATTCTGGCATAGCCATTTCCTTCAAAATTAGCCCATTCCCAGTATTTGGTGTCTCCTGATACGCTATAGGTATAACAATCGCCTAAATCTGTATCAAAGGTTTCTGCATAAGGAAGCGTTGTAGTTGTTGATAAGGAGGTATTACCGGTAATAATCAATGAATAGTCCTGACTACCGCCATTAAGTGTAGCTTTATGGCTGATGGTTATCGCATAAACGCCGCCTGCTGTTGGTGAGGCAATAACTATTTTTTCAATATTATCACGGATATTATCGCCTGTAGTAGCTGCATTTCCCGGGTTTGCTGGATCGAGTATGTAGGGGTTAAAAACTGTGCTGCTCGCATCCTCTATCTGCATATCTAAATCATTTACCAGTATCAGGTCTGTAGGGTTTAATGATGGCGTCGGAACTGCGCCATAAGGGTCAGTCCATATTATAGTAGCCACCACAGGCTCACCTCCAGTAGCTTCTATATAGTAGGTTTTAGTAGCTCCGTTACTCAGGCTGGTTTCAACAATATGATTGCCACCAGAAGCATTATCTGTCATCACTTCTGCTGCTGCCTGGGTATTCATCAATCCCCAGCCATACACATAATCTGGGCCGGCATTGCCCAGGTCGGTAGCGGTATGCAAGATCAATCCTTTCATGGTAGCAGAACGTAAAGTAACGCCCGGGTGCAGGTTTTCCTGATGTTCAAGAAGTAAGCCAACCGAACCGCTGACCATTGGACCCGACATTGAGGTACCATTCCAACTGGCATAGCTGTTGTTGTCGGCATCAGCAAGAGATGAATAAACAGAAACACCCTTTGCAACAATATCCGGTTTGATGCGGCCGTCGTCAGTAGGACCCCAACCACTGAATGAGGACATTGCTGTTGTATTGTCAACAGCTCCAACCGTCATCACGTTTTTTGAAGTTGCTGAATGTGCTACGGTTTGATAACCCGTGGTGCCTCCGTCTTTAAGTCTTGCTGTGCTGCTAGATACCCAAGTGCCATCAGAATATTTGTAAGCATAGTGAGCACCAGAGGTTATGCCTTCTCCGCGATCGTTTCCAGCTGATTTAACAATGAGATAATTAGGAGAAATTTGGGAAATATAATCCCAATATTGAGCTTCATTGCTATAATAACCCCAAAAATAATTTTCAGATTCGTCAATTGTATAATCTCCAAACCAATGCCATCCATAATTTCCAGACCAACTACCTTGTGCCCATCCAGCAATCTGACCGTAAGAATGCTGAGAAACATTCAGTCCATCTGCTGCGGCTGCTATCATTTCTGCCTCATCATCAGTCCAGTCGTAAGCATCAAGACTGGCTGCAAACGACATGCCTTTGGCTGCCGCATCTACTCCAGATGCTATCATAGTGCCAGCAACATGTGTAGGATGATCCTCGATACCATCAGGACTTACGCCATCTTTATCAGTAATACGCCCTGTAAGCTCAACATGGGTAGTTCTTACATCACCTCCGTCCCAGATGCCTAAGGTTTGCCCCGAACCACTTAAGCTTAGACCAGCTGCTCCACCTGTATATAGCTCATCTGAGTTAATCAGTGCAGCACCGTTTGCATTATAAGTGGTATAATAAACCGGCATGCCTTTTTCGTCTAAACGCATCAACTCTGTAATGCGGCCATTTTCATCGACCGTGCGCACAGGCCATCCTTTTTGGTTGGCCACCCGCACCGCTTCGGCTTTTTCAGCCTGGGATTTTTGTTTCAGTTGAGCAGCCAGATCCTGCAAACGTGCTACTTGTTCAGGGCTTTGTGCCTGAAGCATTTGAAGACCTCCTGCAATGAGTAATACCAGTATCCAAAGTTTTTTTCTCATGAGGAATAAAATGTTTGTTGGTTTAAAAAGCTAAAATTATAAAAGTTTTACCAAACGCTTTATAGTGATTGGTCTATTCTTCTTGTTGATCCTTCCACGCCCGATACACCTTCCTGCCGCCATAGGCAGCACCCAGTGCCAATAAAATACCCAGGCCGCCACCAATGGGAGCGCCACCGCCTTCTGCGGGGGCATTGCCTGTTCCACCATGGCCATCAGGCGGTGGTGGTGGCGCTTGCGCGCTCAGTTGTGAAGCTCCAAAACTTATACTCAGTAAAAACAAGGCTGTGATGATAATCTTTTTCATGGTTTGTATCTTTTTAATGTTATTGTACATTGATTTTTAGGGAACGACTTTCGCTGGCGTTGTTGAGCCTTACGATATACATACCGGCAGGCAGATCCAATGGCAGCGACTGCAAACCACCACTATTCAGCGACTGCTCAGCCACCAAACGACCCTGCAGGTCGTAAACGGCCAACTGCGCCTGCTCCAGACTGTTGTTCACGTACAGCCGGTTATCTACCAAATAAGCCTGCAAAGTGGGTGCCTGCTCCTGCTCGCCAATGCCTACCACACCAAAGTGAAGGAGGAAACGGTTGGGGTTGTCGCCTTCGGAGGCGGTGAAGGAGTAAACAGGGTTTTCGCTCAGCTTGTGGATGGTGCCGGTTTTGTTGTCGGTGAGGAAGATGGGATAAGCGACTGTTGATTCAGTCAGTTCAATTTCGAAATTAGTTGAACCATTTGTTTCAAAGCCAAAAGGTATGACGAGTTCTTCATTAATTGCTGGAAGTGAATTGGTTGAAAGCTTATGATTGTCCTTTAAGGAATAAAACCCAGGAGCATATAAGGGAAGCATTCTGCTATCTGTCCTGTAGTCAAATGTTTCACTTCCATACTCGCTAAAGTACAGATTGCTTTCCTGCGCTAATGCTTTATCTATATCATTCGCTGATAATTTAACATACTGTCCGGCAGATTTGTAAAAATTAGTTGCTTCATGTGAACGAGCATCTCTTGATATAGTAATAGAATTGGTGCTGTTTTCAACGGATACAAAGAATCCCTGAAAAGCCGGAATGACACCTCCTTCATTGATGTCAATATAGCTACCATCAGTTACATCCATAACTTTAGCAGCACCGCCAATATTTAATAAATTCCATCCATTACTATTATTCCAGATAAGAGCACTGGTAAATGGATTTCCCAATAAATGCCAGGTGTTGTTTTCAGTTGGATGTGGATTAGTGTGAGACAGATCAGAAAACACTTTATCATCATGGTATGGTGTACCAGTCCATGATTTCGTTTCTGAGGCAAAAGAAGAAATCAGATAGCCTTTACCGGCATCAAGATTAAAACTGGAGGCTTTCCAGTTCATCCAGGTGCCATTATCTCCAACAGCTTCATCCCAAAAATACAAATCATCTTCTTCATCTAGAGTGCTGCTGGGTTCAAGATTAGTGCCAGTAACATCAAAATTATCAAATGGAGAAGCAAACAAATGCCATCCATCTTCAGCAGTAGTGTATGCTGCGATATAACGATTAGCTGTGATTTTACCACTACCGGTAAACCCATTTGTTTTGTCAAGAATGAGTGATCCGCTAGGTCCACTAGAAGTAGGAGATGCTAAAACAATTCCCCCAGAAGTATTTTGATTTGTCAAAGTTCCTGAAACTGTCAGTTTGCTTGACGGTTCAACAGTCCAAACACCAGCCGCCGGAATCGTCGCTGCTGTGCCTATTGTTACCACACCGGTTGGGCGATTAACTGTAAACGTACCAATTGCATTTGTTGTTCCAGGAGTGGTTTGATCTAGATTGAGTGTGATGTCGCCGTTTCCTAAAACTTCAATTTCGGAAGTAGTGCTTCCGATAAAACTGCCACTTCCACTAATTGTAGATGTTACATCAGCTGTTCCAATGGAAATTTTGTTACCATTAAGGTCAATTTTGTCTGTCGCATTCGAAAACGTTAATGCATTTCCTCCCTGAGGTGCATTAGCAATAATATCACCTCCAACAAGCTGTAATGTTGTTGCATCCCCTCCTGTTTCGCCAACAATTATATATGCAATAGTGTAGGTGCTTGCGCTTGTAGCTTGAACAGTTTGGGTAGTTTCTCCGTTGAAGAAAATTGCTCTTTCATTTGCATTGAAAGTTGAGTTTGCACCAAATGTAAGATTGCCTTTGAGTTTCAAATCACCGCCAATTTCATTTGAAAGTGAAATAGTCCCATTAACAGTTACATCTCCATTGACAACCAATGATTTTGTCATATCATCCTCACCATAGTCTAAAAACAACGATGATCCTGCATCAATAATTAAATCATTAGCAATTAAGCGTTCAACATCTGTTCCTGAATTTGCTCCAAGATTTAGAGAGCTATTATTAGAAATCTGAACATTATATGGAAAACCAGCTCCAGTACTATTACTCCACTCAAGATTTCTGCTAAAAACATTTACTGTATTATATTGTAATGTTGAGCCTGTCCCATAAGTAGGTGCATTTGTATTTACAAAACCACCTGCATTAATTGTTAAAGTTCCATTAATCGTTGATGAAGAACCAAAATCAACTCCCCCGGCAATATCCACATCATTAAAAGCCACCGTACCTGAAACCGTGCCTGCTCCGTCAAAACTAACTTTGCCAGTGCCTGCTGTGAACGTGCCGTTGTTGGTTAAAGTGCCACCATCGGATATGATTAGGGTTTCATTACTTTTGGAATCATTACTGGCAGTGAAGGTGGTGCCTGAGTTAATAAAAAGGCTTAAAACAGAAGGACTTATGTCTAATGTAATATCATGGCCTATCACAACATCTTTGTTTGCAGGAACTGATCCAGCTTTCCAAGTGTTTGAAGCATTCCAATTGCCTGTCTGAGTTGTTCCAAACTTTACTGTATATGAATAATTCGAACCCGAATTATTATCGTAATTCAATGTTATTAAATCATAATCAACAGATGGGTTTGATAAAGTCGTCGAAAAAACATAATATACAACTTCAGTTTCTGCATCTTGCGCTGGAATAGTAGCTGTTCCAGTGGTTCCTGCAAATGAAAACAAAGCTAAACTAGAAGTGCTCCAGGCATCAGTTGTATATCTAACATAAAAGTTTTCTTCTGATGATTTTGTATCATTTATTTTAGTACATGACAAAAAATATAACCAATTGAATATCAACTAAATATGTTAATAACTTTTTGATAACTAATTCGTAAAATACGATTTAAAATACTGGCATTCAGTATCTTGAAAGAAATATTT
>Ga0180009_10001504_pt1 | contig 28437 bp, 16 predicted proteins | sample OS_PC_MetaG_FD_123537 | JGI IMG/M metagenome (GOLD analysis project Ga0180009, IMG submission 123537) | Groundwater microbial communities from the Aspo Hard Rock Laboratory (HRL) deep subsurface site, Sweden - OS_PC_MetaG | ecosystem: Environmental > Aquatic > Deep subsurface > Groundwater... | reverse complement strand
GAAATACAAATAGGATATACCAGATACCCATACTCTGGATTATCACCTTTGGGAAATGATCTGGCATTAGATAAATCAGATAAAGACTTTTATATATCCCTACCTGGCCCAATGGGAGAGTTTGCACTGTATTCATTTCTGGAAAATTATATTCGAAATACCATTAAACACAATGCAGAAAGAATCAAGAAGACAAATGATGATGTTGAAATATTTATAAACTTAACGGAATGTTCAGAACACAACAAGGATTTCTATCGATGTCAGATCTGGGATAACATGACAAGGTCGGATAAAAGCCTTAAACAAAAACTTGAAAAACATATTCGTCAGGATTTAATAGACAAAGAAGGCAGGCTTAGAAAAGAGGCCTGGGGAATTGCCGAGATGAAGATAATGGCAACCCTGTTAAAGGGTAGCACTGAATTCCTGAATATGAAAAATAATTTAATACTCAGGACAATGAATAAGGGCAATAAAGAGGTTCTGTTATATGAGTTTGATGTTATGAAGCCCAAAGAGGTTGCAGTTGTAACTGCTATGAATTTAGAAGGATATAACTCATTTGAAAGTAAGGAGGGTATCAGCTATTTTAATGATTTTAATGATTTGATCCAATCTTTGGTAAATGCTCCTATATACTACAATTTTATTTTAATTGATCAGATAGAGGATATTTCTCATGAAACTATAAAAGCCAATATTCACAAACTGCCTGGCAGGATTGTAGTACATGAAAATATGGAACTGGATATCAATGGTGTGTGTAACATTAGTGATGCATATTTCAGTAAAATGATTGAGACCAAAGACTCGGGCAAATTCATTTTATTGTTATGGCAGGCTTGGTTGAGTATGCTGAAAAACAAGCATGGATACAATAACCCAAGAATTAGTCTGTTTTTCCAGCAGGAAGAGGTAATATCACCGACAAAGGAATGGAAAGGAGTGGCAGCAGATTTTAATAGCTTCCTGCAAGGTGATATTAACGCTTCAGTGATTTACCAATCTTCAGATGAAAATAGAAACTATATGAAGCCGAAGTCTCGGCTTGGCTTGGAAGATGAAAGTCATTTCATGTTTGACAGACATGGTGGCGGGTATGATATCTTGCGAAATGTAAAAAATAGAAAACTTGAATTTTATGAGCCCTATGATAAATCATCATCAGATTTTGTTCCCATTTTTACAACGTCTCCCAATGAGATGCAACTGCAATTGAATTATTTGATAGAAGCAGCTTTTATAAAAGTACTGGTGGTAGATGAGAGGGTGGCGGAAGTTGCACATGATTCAATTCCATGTAAAGAAGAAGAGGTTTATAAATCTGATTTAAGAATGGATGCAGCAAAGTTTGCCGGTGTTTTTTTTGCCACCCATTACAGCCTTGGTGGGAAAGAATTCCATCCATTGTCTCCTATAATAAAAGAGCTCAGAGAGGAAACCATACTACCAAAGTGTATTACCAACTTCAACTTGTCAAAAAACAATGAAGTCCAAAAACTTTCTGTCCAGTGGAATTTGGGGGATAACCGGAAAATTTATGATAATTTTGATGTTATCATCATCCATCAAGGAGTTATTGAAACTTTTATTAATAGAAAGACCAGTGCAGAACCTGGAAGGGATGATAATAAAAGCCTTGCACCTTTTGTTGAAGCATTAAAAAAAATTGTACCTCATGTCATTGTTGACTCAGGAAGAGGAATACCTGCGGGTCTTCCAGACAATGTAAAGTTTCTTCCATTCTCTTTGATTAACAATCTATTGATGAAAGATAAAATTGCAAAATTAAGTTTGACCAGACAAATAATGGGACTATCAAGGAGAAATAATTTTTGAAAATAATTGTAATTTTTACCAGCATTAATCAAAATGAATTTCATTCTATCTGGCAAATTTGTGCAAAAAAAAATAAGAAAGCATTTTCATCTATTACCATTGGATCAAACAGTATTGTTTTCAGCCTTCAAGATTTGAGTTTATATGTGTTCGATGGCAACAATTTTTATAATCGAAGAGAAAGAAGATGGATGTTTGACAAAATTTATTCCTGTGTATCTGATGTATGGAATCAGTATCAGCATCATAAGAATGATCAGGCAATAAGCGTTCTCCTGCATAGTGACAGTAATAAAGAGCTTGATGGGTTGAAGAATGTTTTAGGCAATATTACAGATATTGTATGTCATAAATATTCAAGTTCACTGGGTAACCTCTGGAAGTCCATAATACCGCCTAAGAAAAAGTGTGAGCCTGAATTGATGCTAAATCATTTCTGCTCCCTGTGGCAAAAATTGAATGATTCGATGTCAAAAAACAGTGATGAAAAGCCTGACAATACGCATCATGCTTTAAAACATTGCTGCGAGAAATCAAGACGAATGATATATGAAGAAGCAGAAGCCTGTGCATCTACTGATTTTGAGAATCCTGGTTTAAATAAAAAATTACTGGAATTAATAAATAGCCAATTGGAAAAAACAAGGCAAAATTATAATTTTTTCGAGACTGAGTATGACGAGTTTAGTATTGATTATGAAAATATTTGTAGCATAAAAAATTTACTGTCTGATGTCAAAGATCTGGTTAGCCAAATAAAGGAATCTCCCCAATCAATAAAAAACAATTCATATATTTGTTCGGAGAAGTTCCTGCATATGTGGGATCTGCTTTGAAAGAGGAGGGGGCAAATGAAAAAAAAGATGAAAAATATTTTATTTATTGATGATGATTATTCGTTTAAGCCCGAAGATTTTAAAAAATTAGAGAAGTGTGATTACAAGATTACAAAACAGATTAAACAGCCTAAAAACGAGGACCCAATTGCCTGTATTAGGCAAACTGAATCTTCATTTGACGCGGTCATTATAGATGCACTTTTTAATGATGAAGATCTTGGAATCAAAATATTTAAGGACATTCGTAAAAATTTTCCTGAGCTTCCAGTAATCTTTTATACAGAAAATATTGACAAAGATTCAATAGAGAACCAGGCTTATGAAGATTCGGAAGAAAAGGGGGCGTTTCCAATCGTTACCAAGGATACTGGCGTAAATGGATTGATAGAAACAATGGAGTCTCTCTTTTCCGATAAAAAAGTGAATAAGCCTCCAGATAGTGCTTATCCATTTGTAATTGGTACGACAAAAAAAATGAGAAAAATAGCTGATGATATTTTAATTTCTGCAGCAAGTGATTTGATAACTTTTATTCGAGGAGAATCTGGAACAGGTAAAGAATTAATCGCAAAAGCGATCCATCAATTTAGGAATGAACCAAAAGGTATGTATAGACCATGTAATCTTGCAAATCTTAATGGTAATCCGGATCTTATTCACGATAGACTTTTTGGCCATATAAAGGGTGCTTTTTTTGGAGCAGACGAAGACAAAGAAGGGGTCTTTGGAATTGCAAACGGTGGAACTATTCTCCTGGATGAGATTGGAGATCTACCTCTTCAAAGCCAAGCGGTATTTTTAAGAGTATTAGAAGAAAGAAGCTTTTTTAAGGTGGGAGATGCAAAAAATTCCATAAAACTTGAGAATACTAAAATTATTGCAGCAACAAATCAAAATATTGAAGACATGATTGAAAAAGGTACTTTCAGAGGTGATTTATGGTATCGAATGTGTGCAGATATTATTGAATTACCTCCTTTAAGAGAGCGAATGGCGGATATAGAGAAATTATATTTTCGTTTCATTGACGATTATAGAAAAAAAAATAAAACTGAAATCTCAAAAGAATCATATAAAAAATCAAATCTTAAAAAACTCATGGAATATGATTGGCCGGGAAACATTCGGGAGTTTGAAAATGTAATTACTCAAGCCTGTCACACAGCCAAAAAAGGCAATAGACGAATAAAATCTGAATTTATTAATATCCCCCCTACCAAACAATCCCAGCCATCCTCCTCCTCTTTAGATTTAAAGGAAGATATTAAGAAAGCATGTGACGGTAAAAAATCGTGGGATGAATTGACAGAATCAGTTGCTCCTATTAATCATCGAAATTTAATGCTGGGAATTATCTACGAATTATGGAACCGAAATGATAAAAGACCAAAAGGAGAAGAACTGGCTAAGCTTCTTCGCAAGACTGGGGGGGATATGAGACAAATTTTATGCAAACCCAAGGTGGGTACGTCCAGCAAAGAGGGATTTTCAAAATTAGGTATACCATTAACAAAACTGACAAAACGATCTGAAACAGATAATACTTAAGAAGACATTCTGGGCTAGAGGCCTGCTGTCAAACCTTGAATATTGGTTTATAAATTCCAACAAGCCAAATGTATCGGGCAACCCAGCGATTTGAATGGTTCGCCTGATTTCACTCAAGACTAAATTATCTTTATGGAAACTGCCATAAGAAGTTCAGATTATCAATGATGCCAGATCAAGTTTTGATGTAATTCTTGGGCGTTGACTACTAAAGTCAGGGAAAATAAATTTTCAAAAAAATACTGGACGTATAGACTCCGCAGTGTAAAATATCAAAGATACCGCTACAAATCGAAACAAGTTTTCATTATAAATTGAAGCCATGATATGCAATGGTATCTTTGAGTTTCAGTAACATAACTCCAATAATAAAGGGTGTTGAAATCAATCTCAAAAATTATAAATATTTTCTATAAATTCAATGATTTGTGTTGCAAAAACCTCTGTTTTGGTGTATGTTTTTTTAAGCAATCACACAAAAAAAAACGACAAAAAAACAGAGGCCTTATGCACATAAAAAATATCAGGAAAATAGTTAACAAGCAACTGAAAACTAAGCATCCACACTGGAAAAGTATGACAAGAAAAGCTAAAAAGCTATTAGCCAAGGAAGTTGTGGATGAAGTGGTTAAAAACTATGATTATTCACAATCTTTGGATCTCCCAGTTGAAGCACTTACAGGGATTGATAATCAAACTCCCTCAGGAGGGATTCGATCCCTTTCGGAAATGGCTGATTTCATAGGTCATTTTCATAACGATAATCTTTTTGATTTCGATAAAAAGAAAAAGCCCTATCCTGAAATCATTGACCCGGAACTCAAATTTATTGATGAGCTTTTTGATGATCAGATCATAAACAGTCTGCTTGCTCCAGATGGGTATTCTGCACCCCACAGGGATATTCACCCCTATCAACTATTTCGGATGGAGCTTTTAAAAATTTTAAAATACCCTGAAATCAGTTATAGAAAATTTTGTACTGATGAATATTTTGGTATGGAAAGAAAACAAAACAGAAGATTTGTAAGACTGCCTTTAAATACAAAGGCAATGGTCGATCATACTGAGTTAAGCCATTTCAAGACCGGCCTACACTTTAGGCAAGTGATGAATGTCTTTGTGTATATTCTCCACTATTTTTACAAATCCGGCTGTCTTGAGAACACTGTTATACATGGTGTTGATTCAACCGAGCTGCCTGCTGAGATAAATTATCCCTTGTGTACAGTGAAAATCAAAAACAAGAAAATTCGTATTTATTCCGATCTGGACTGTGATTGTGGAAAACGCCGAAACAAAAGGGATAAATCCCATTACGTTATCGGATATCGGCTCCATACACTGACAGCCATCAATCCATCAACAGGGCATAGTTTTCCATTGGTCTCTGTGGTCGCCGCTGCAAATCATCATGACAGCCTTTTTCTAAAGCCTTTGATCAAACTGGCTCAGGCACTTGGTATCGATATGAAACTGATAACAGCAGATCAGGCGTATCATGATAAAGACGGATCCGTGCTGGATGAGACCGGTGTTTATATAGTGGCACCCCCTTCTGAAAACGTTGATATTCCTGACAATGTCATGGAATCTCCCTTCAGAGTAACCTGCCATGATGCTTGTGATATTCCAATGATAGCTTTGGGCAGTACGAAGGAAGGCCATGAATTTGGATGTAATGCAAATACAGGCGAATGTATATGGGAACCGACATGTTCCAAATCAAGAATAGTTGGATTTGATAAAGGACACTTTCAGCCAATGCCTTCTTTTTATAATGCATCTCAACAGGCCATGGCTATCAGAAAAAACTGTGAAAGACCTTTTAACCTGATGAAAAAGCGAGAAGGCCTTGAAACGACAAGAGTAAGAAGCCAACATGGCGTTGTTGTCCGTTCAACATTTACGACCATAGTAACATTGTTGATTGAAATGGCAGGAACACGTCATAAACCCAAAAAGCAAGAGGATGGACAAAAGGAGTTATTCTCCGCCACGGGATAAAAATTGAATATGGAAACATAGATATTGGTACAATTTTTCTGAGATAACTGCTCGGACTGTTCTGGTATTGCCTGGATTACAGAAAGAACCGCTCTGATATGAGATTTTAAAGGTTAAAAACAAAATCAGGTGATATGGCAAACGATTTGAGCAAAAATAATTAAAAAAATTGGTTGAAATATGATAGGGACATTATAATCCTGTCAGATTTTGAACGGTTTCAACACCCTTTAATAAAGAACATTCCGACATATCCTTCCTGAATAAATTATATTTTCGCCGGTTGATTTGTTGAAATACCTTTACAGTCTTCCGAGATGTTGCTATGGAATTCCAGAACAGAATTTTTAAATTATTTGGTCGGATATCATTCAAAATTACAAGACAAACAGATCAGTATAATTAAATTGTTAAATGTTAGTGCAAAAAATGAGATGTCCCAAAAAATTATTGGAGCCATCAACTTCCTTGAAATTATTGTTAATTAAGTATATTCATTCTTAGTTTATGAAAGACATTTTAATGATAAAAAAGGATGCTAATTGAATTCTTCTGATCTCACATTTTTCACCAATGATAGTGGACAGACTTTGCTTGATCGTTTCAAATCAACTTTAAACGATACCGTCTTGTTTGATATTTTAGTCGGCTATTTTCAATCAAGTGGTTTTTACCAGTTATATGAATCCATTGAATCTGTTGATAAAACGAGAATTTTGGTCGGTCTTGGCATAGATGCAAATGCTTACCAAACCGTTCAAACCTATCAGAACAAATCAGTTTTGGATTTTGATTCCCACTACAAAGTAAAAAGACAGTTTCAAAATGATTTAATCAATGAGGTTGAGAACTCAACAGGCCAGGATGAAAAACTGGAATTAGGACTTAAAAAATTCATAGAATTTCTTCTGGTTAATTGTGCTGTACAAAATCAGGATCTGCAAAATGGCGGTAATGGTAAAAAATTGGAAATCCGTGCATATCCTTCCAAAAACATCCACGCGAAAGTATATATAGGACGATTTGCACCGGATGACAGAGATTATGGTTTTGTGATTACCGGTTCAAGCAATTTTTCTTATTCCGGTCTTGTGGCCAATCGTGAATTCAATGTTGAATTACGGCAAAGAAGGGATGTTGAATTTGCTTTGGATCAGTTTGAAACACTCTGGAAAGAATCTGTTGATATCTCTGCAGAATTTGTGGATGCTATACGGAATAAAACATGGTTGAATGATCAGATCACACCATATGAGCTGTATTTAAAACTTATTTATGAATACCTTCAAGAGGATATTAATTTGAGCGATGAAATTGATACCTTCTTGCCTGAAGGATTTATGTCCCTGCAATACCAGCAGCAAGCTGTTATCCAGGCACTGAAAAAACTGGAAGAATACAATGGAGTCTTTCTTTCAGATGTGGTTGGATTGGGAAAAACGTTTATTGCGGCCCAGCTGCTCCAGCAAATAAAAGGCCGTATTTTAGTCATCTGTCCACCAATGATCAAAAGCTACTGGGAAGAAAGTCTTCATGATTTTAGAGTACCTGCGAAAGTAGAATCTCTTGGGAAATTAGACCAGATCATCCATTTTGGGCTTGATCGATTCAATTATATTGTTGTTGACGAAGCACACCGTTTCAGAAATGAAACAACCCAGTCATATGCAGACTTATTGGATATCTGCCGCGGGAAAAAAGTTATTCTGATTACAGCAACCCCCATGAACAATACCATTGATGATATTTTTTCTCAGCTTAAACTTTTTCAAGCCCCCAAAAGGAGCACGATACCCGGAATTCCAAATCTTGAAAAATATTTTAATAACCTGCGGAAACGATTTAAAAATATTGATAAAAAAGATCCTGAATATCACCAGATTGTCTTAGAGGTTTCAGAAGAAATAAGGGAAAAGATTTTAAAACATGTCATGGTCAGACGAACAAGAAGCGATGTAACAACTTTTTTTAAAGAAGATATTGAAAATCAAGATCTTAAATTTCCTGAAATGCAGGACCCTGTAAAAATAGTGTATCAGTTTGAAGGTCAGCTGGAGTCCATTTTTAACGAAACTATTAACCTTTTGAGTTCATTCCGATACTCAAGATACACTCCCTTGTTATATTACACAGGCAAAAAACGTTTAAGTGAATTTGAAAAGCAGCAGCAGAGAAATGTTGGCGGTTTTATGAAAGGGATTTTAATCAAAAGACTTGAAAGCAGTTTCTATGCCTTTAAAAAGACATTGTATCGATTTGTCCAGTCATACAAAAACTTTATCAAAATGCTGGATCAGGGGACTGTTTATATCAGTAAAAAAATAGATGTCTATGATCTGCTGGATAATGATGATTTTGAAAAATTGGAAAAATTTATTGAACAAGAAAAAGTTCAGCAATACAAGGCCGATGATTTTAACCCATTATTCCATAAAGACCTGCAACATGATCTGAAAATTTTAAACGAGCTGTCACAATTATGGACCCAAGTTGTGCATGATCCAAAAATCCAAAGCCTGATTCATGCATTAAAGAATGACAAAGCGTTGAGAAGAAAAAAAACAATCATTTTCACGGAATCAAGAGAGACGGGCGATTACCTTTATGATTGCCTGAGTCGTGAATTTCCGGATGAGGTCTTTTCTTTCAGCAGCCATGGCGGGTGTTTTCAAGATAAAAATGTCACTCTTTCACCCGCTATTGCTAAAAATATCATCAAGGAAAACTTTGACCCCAATCAGAAGAGCCGGCGAAATGATGTAAGTATCCTGATTACCACAGACATTCTTTCAGAGGGGATTAACCTTCATCGCAGCAATATCCTGATTAATTACGATCTGCCCTGGAATCCCACAAGGGTTTTGCAACGATCCGGCCGGGTTAATCGCCTGGGTTCAATGTATGCAAAAATCTATATTTATAATTTTTTCCCGACCACACAGTCTGATGCGCATCTGGGGCTTGAAGCCAATATTACGAATAAAATACAGATGTTTCATCATATTCTGGGTGAAGATGCAAAGTATCTGTCAGATGGTGAAGAGATTGGTAGCCAGGAACTTTTTGACACGTTAAACAAAAAAAATACATATACGGGCGAGTCGGAACCTGTTGATTCTGAACTTAAATACCTTGAGATGATGCGAGCACTCAGGGATGAAGATCCAGCCCTGTTTGAAAAAATTAAAAAACTCCCTAAAAAAGCCCGGTCCGGTGCCATGGGAAATAATATTTTAGCAAATCGACTGGTTACTTTTTTCAGGCTTGGAAAATTGAAAAAATTTTATTTAAACACAGGACATAGATCCAGGGAAATTACTTTTTTTGATGCCGCTGGCCTTGTTGAATGCGACCCAGAAACGCAAAGGCAGCCCATACCCAAAGATTACTACCAACTTCTGGAAACCAATAAACTGTATTTTGAGCAGGAAACATTGCAAAGTGCAGAACCTGATTTAAAAAGCACAGGCGGCAGAAGCAATGTCAATTATATTGAAAGTAGATTAAAAGAAAGAAGCTTTAAGCAATGCAAAAAATTTACCGATTCAGATGAAGAGTTTCTGGAAGGTGTAAAACGAATGATCAGGCAAGGAACACTTGCAAAAAAAACAGCCATGAATATCAAGCGGGCGCTTGAAAAAACGCTTGACCCTTTGAAAATGTTGGAGATCCTTCGAAAATATATCCGGATCATCGACACTCAGGAGTCGACGGGCTACAAACAGCATCAACATAAAAGAGAAATTATTCTGTCTGTTTATCAGGTAAAAAAAGGCGTTTCATAGCGTATTAACAACCTAATCATGGTAAAAAAAGTTTGAATATGGAAAAAGCACAGGCTAAAGAACATATTGAATCAATTTTCCAACATCCATTTGACAGGGTGTCATATGAAAATTTCCTTCGCAACCTGCTAAATGAATTTGAACCCAGAGGCAGCCATTACAGCGGAAATTTAATCCCCCATGCATTTAAACAGCACATCACCCAATATTGGCGATTGGGCAAATATATTGATCCGGACAATCTTGAAATGGATTTGCTGGTGGTTGAAGTCCAAAGCCTTGCCAAACTTGACCGGGCTAGGACCGCCCTGAGAAATTTTGCCGTCAACCGCTTGTCTGTCTTTGGAAAAGAATATTCACTTATTGCTTTTTATGCAAAAGAAGATAAAGGCTCTGACTGGCGGTTTTCGTTTATCAAAATTGAGCCCGTGGCCTATCAGGATGAAAAGGGAAAAATCAAAACTCAAAAAGAGCTGACGCCTGCCAAGCGGTATTCTTTTCTTGTTGGGGAGCATGAAAACAGCCACACAGCCCAGGCCCAGCTTCTGGATATTCTGGTGATGGATTATGCAAGCCCCAGGATTGAAGACATTGAGAAGGCTTTCAGTATTGAAAGAGTAACCAGAGAGTTTTTCAGCCAGTATAAAGACCTGTTTATATTGCTGACAGATCACCTTAAAACCCAGCCGCTTTTTAAAAAAGATATTGATAAATTTCCCCAGAATGTCCATCGGTTTTCAAAAAAACTGCTGGGTCAGATCGTTTTTTTATATTTCCTGCAAAAAAAAGGCTGGTTAGGGGTACCCAGATCAGAAAAATGGGGCAATGGCGATAAGCGGTTTTTGCGTCATCAATTAAACGCAACCCTTGAAAACAAAAGCAGTTTTTATGCAGACTGTCTCCGTTTTCTTTTTTATGAAGCATTGGCAAAAGAACGAAACGAGCAGAAGGATCAAGGCTATTATCCCCGCCTTGACTGCAAGATCCCGTTCCTGAACGGTGGGCTGTTCGAGCCTGATTATGACTGGAAAAAAGAGGCCGTTCATATTCCCAATGATATTTTTACCAACCAGGAAAAAAATAAATCCGGGGATCAGGGAACCGGAATCCTGGATGTGTTTGACCGCTATAATTTTACGATCAAGGAAGACGAACCCCTTGAAAAAGAAGTGGCGGTTGATCCTGAAATGCTGGGAAAAGTTTTTGAAAACATGCTGGATGTAACAGAAAGAAAAAGCAAAGGCGCATTTTATACCCCCAGGGAAATCGTCCATTATATGTGCCAGGAAAGCCTGATCCATTTTCTGGACAATGCATTAAATACATATCAGGAAACAGCATCTGCTTCAGATGTGTTTGAGGAACCCAAAGATTCTCTGTTTGCAACTTCCGTCCAGCAGACCCTTTTTCCGACACCCTCAAAAAATACGATCTATGTTTCGAAAAAAGAGATTGAAGCCTTGATTCGAAAAGGCCCTCTTTACCTTGAAAATGACAGTCATGTCATTGAAAAGGGGAAAGAAACAACAGCCCATCAATTCAAACTGCCCCAAAGTGTTCGAAAGCATGCCAAAAAAATCGACGATAGTCTGGCCGGGATTAAGATCTGCGATCCTGCTATTGGTTCTGGCGCATTTCCCGTGGGCATGCTGCATGAAATTGTCAATACCCGTCTTGCGCTGGAACCCTACACAAAAAACGGCCTGACCGCCTATGATTATAAACGGCATGCCATCCATGAAAGCCTTTATGGTGTTGATTATGATGCCAGCGCCATTGATATTGCCCGGCTTCGGTTGTGGCTGTCCCTGGTGGTGGATGAAGAAGATTACGAGTCCATCAAGGCACTTCCCAATCTGGATTATAAAATCATCCAGGGAAATTCTTTAATCGGACTGGATGAGCGATACCGACCGGAATGGCTGTCAACCATTGAAACCTTAAAAGAAGACTTTTATCAATGCAAAAATCCAAAAGAAAAGATTCAGCTGAAAGATGAAATCAATAAAAAACTCTACGGCCATCTGAAATCTTCTAAATCTCATTCAGGGTTCAATTCAAAATCCGCTTCAGGATATAAAATTGATTTTGACTTTAAATTATTTTTTTCAGAAGTCTGGGCGCAAAATGACGGGTTTGATATTGTGATCGGCAATCCGCCCTATGTCCAGATCCAGAATTTCAGCGGCCAGCAGATTCAAAAAGACCTGGAAAAGCAGAATTATGAAACCTTTGCCAAAACCGGGGATATCTATTGCCTGTTTTATGAAAAAGGGTACCGCCTGCTGAAAAAAGGCGGGGGGCTGTGTTTTATTACTTCCAATAAATGGATGAAGGCGAATTATGGGAAAAAAATACGAACCTTTTTTAGTACAAAAACCAATCCCCTCGTGTTAATTGACTTTTCAAGTTTTCATGTATTTGATACTGCAACCGTGGACACCAATATTTTGCTTTTTGAAAAAGGGAAGAACAAGAGAAAGACAATAGCATGCAAAGCAGATAAAACTATCACTCAACATACGAATTTTGAACAAATGGTTGATGATTGTCAGTTTATTCTGGACGATCTAAACAGTGATAGCTGGGTTATTGTTGGCAAAGAAGACTTTGCTGTAAAAAAACAGATTGAACTGGTTGGTGTGCCCCTTAAAGATTGGGATATTACAATAAATTACGGAATTAAAACAGGCTTTAATGATGCGTTTATAGTAAATGAACAAACCAAAGAAGCACTCGAATCCCAAGATAAAAAAAATCTGAAATTTATTAAACCAGTTTTAAGCGGTAGGGATATTAAACGATATCAAATCAATTTTAATAATACATGGCTCCTATTTATCCCCTGGCATTTTCCACTTCATGATGACCCATCGGTAAGCGGTGCTTCTAATTTAGCAGAAAAGGCATTCCAAGAGGAATATAAACATCTTTACCAGTATCTTGAAAATCACAAAAAGAATCTTTCAAACCGGAACACATCTGAAACAGGAATCCGATACGAATGGTATGCGTTGCAAAGATGTGCAGCGTCATATTATAAAGATTTTGAAAAACAAAAAATAGTGTGGGGGAATTTGGCATTATCAGCCCAGTTCGCTTTAGCTGATCCTGACGTCTTTATCAATGCCCCAAGCAATATGATTACAAGTGATCAAGCAAAATATCTGCTGGCTATCTTGAATTCAAAGGTGGGGGATTATTATATTCGTTCACTGGGTGTCACCCGTAACGGCGGCTATTTTGAATATAAACCCATGTTTGTTGAGCAATTGCCAGTCCCCAAGATTCCACAGGCAACCAGGGCTCTATTTGAAATCATGGTTGATTATATACCAGTACTGGGGGAGAATTCCAAAAAACTTGAAGCAGCTTATTTTGAACAACTTATAGATGGCCTTGCATACGAGCTATATTTTCCGGATGAATTAAAAACAGCTGGAAAAGAAATCTTTTCACATGTGGGCAAATTGGCCCCTGTTTCAGATCAGATGACGGATGATGAAAAACTGGCAATTATTCAAAAAGAATTTGACCGGCTTTATGATCCAGCCCATCCGGTCAGAAACCATCTTGAAACCCTTGACAGCGTGTCCGTTGTCCGAACCATCCAGGAAGCATTAAAAAAATGAATGTAGAAGAGCTGAAAATCACAATTAAAAAAGGCGAAGACAGTTCTTGCCAGTTTAAGGCGGATATCAGGAATGTGGATTCCCTGGCATCTGAAATGGCTGCCTTTGCCAATTCCGACGGCGGCACCATTCTGATCGGGGTTAATGACGACGGTTCCATATCGGGATTGTCCGGCAGGGACGTAAAAAGGATCAACCAATTGATCAGCAATGCCGCAAGCCAGCATGTGAGAAGCCCTTTGCAGGTAAAAACAGAAAATGTTCTTCTTCCAGATGAAAAAATTGTCATTGCTGTGTTCATACCAAAAGGAATGGATAAACCTTATTTTGATAAAAACGGGGTGATCTGGCTGAAATGCGGATCAGATAAACGCCGGGTCAATTCCAAAGAAGAACTCAGGCGCCTTTTCCAGATGTCCGGGCAGTTCCATGCAGATGGCCTACCCACAAAAGCTGGAATCGATAAACTAGATAAACTCAGATTCCGGGATTTTTTACGGGATGTTTATAAACTCGAATTTCCCGAATCCCAGGAAGCGCTTCTAAGACTCTTGAAGAATATGAACCTTGCGTCTGATGATGGCATGTTGAATCTGGCCGGGGTAATGCTTTTTTCCGAACAGCCGGAATGGATTGCCCCCCAGTTCGTCATAAAAGCGATCCAGTACCCGGGTAATAAGATTCACTCGTCAGATTATCTGGATACAGAAGATTTTGCAGGCCCCCTGCCCAGGGTATTTGAAAATGCCCTGGCCTTTATTATGCGCAATCTTCATAAGATTCAGGCCGGCCAAGGGATTAATATGCCGGGCAAACCGGAAATCCCGGAAGCGGTTTTTGAAGAGCTGCTGGTCAATGCACTAGTGCACAGGGATTATCTGGTCAGTGCCCCGATCCGTCTGTTTATATTTGATAATCGGATTGAAATTATCAGTCCCGGTCATTTGCCGGACAATTTAACAGTTGAAAAAATCAGGACCGGCATCTCCAATATCCGCAATCCTATCCTTGTTTCATACACTGCCAAAGGCCTTTTACCCTATCACGGCCTTGGTTCAGGTATCAAAAGAGCCCTGGGCCATTGGCCGGACATTGATTTCCAAGATAACCGGGATGCCTGCTTATTTATTACAACTATCCATCGAAAAAAAGAACAACAGAATTTAAGTTCGGAAAAAAGTTCGGAAAAAAGTTCGGAAAAGACCGATCTTCTGATTCTTGAAAATTTACGCCAAAATTCCCACCTGACCATCAAAAACTTATCGGAAATCTTGCATCTTTCCACCCGGGCCATTGAAAAACAGATGGCAACCTTAAAAGAAGCAGGGAAACTCAAACGGCATGGTTCTCGAAAGCAAGGACACTGGGAAATTATTGAATGAAAATAGACCGGATTGAAATTATTAATTATAAGGCTTTTATCGGGACCCACAAAATTTCAGTCAAAGGAAAAAATCTGTTTATTTACGGCGAGAATGGCAGTGGGAAAAGTTCTCTTTACTTTGCTTTGAAAGATTTCTTCCAGGCCTCTGTAGAGTATATTGACCTCAATGAACTTGAAAATGTGTTTATTTCCGATGACCAGAAAGGGAACACTGGAATTCATGTCGACTTTAAACCGAATGTTCATGGCAAAAGAACGTTGGGGCATTATTCATTCACATCGACCGGGAAAAATTTAGGAGGTCCTGGCGACACCAGTATTCGAGATGCCAACAAGCTGAAGAGTTTCCTGAATTATAAACATCTTTTAGACATTCATCATCTCAAGAAAAAAGATGACATCAACTTGTTTCAATTGCTGGTAAACGGGGTGCTCAGACATTTTAAATATGCCCTTACCCAGGGAAAAGAACTGGGTGAATTGTGGAAAGAGCTTGAAACCTTGATCGAAAGGCCAACCAGCCGTGAATATAAAATCACCCAGAAAAAATCAGCAGTTAACGCGGCGGTGAAGCTATTTAACGAGGCCTTTGGCGAGTTGTTTAAAAAACAAAGTCCTGAATATATCCTGAAGCATGCAACCCCCATCCTCAATAGATTCGGTCATAATATGGTAATTGATCTTGCTTTCCCCCAGGTACGTCCAAACAAGGAATATACTCATTTTGAAAATGTCGAAGTTCACACCAGTGTTAACTTTGCCGGATATAAAGTAAACAAGCCCCATTTGTTTCTGAACGAAGCCAGGCTTTCCGCCATCGCCATTTCCATTTACCTTGGCATGATTAAACGCCACCCTCAAGGTATAAAGCATAAACTTCTGTTTCTGGATGATATCTTTATCGGGTTGGACATTTCAAACAGGCTGCCATTGTTGAACATTCTGGAAACTGATTTTCAGGATTATCAGATTATTCTTACAACCTATGATAAACCCTGGTTTGAATATGCAAAAGGATTCATTGATAAGGGCCAATGGAAAGTTCTTGAATTCTATGCTCAACCGACAAGTAATGGATATGATTTGCCCTGTATAATTGATGACAATGATTTAATTCAAAAAGCAAAAGCCCATTATCAACAGTGCGATTATAAGGCTGCTGCTGTTTATGCCCGTTCTTCCTTTGAAAATATAATTCGAAAATACTGTGAGAAGAAAAAAATCAAGATCGCCTTTAAGTCAAAATTAAACGCTTACACAACCCAGGATTTCTGGAAAGAAATAAAGGACGGTTTAAATCCTTTAATAGTTAAAGACATTGAGAAGTATAGAAGCCTGGTATTAAACACCTTCAGTCATTATAATATAGAAAACCATGAAATCAAAAAAGAACTTGATTCTGCAATAAAATCTATTGAAAAACTTAAAGCTGAGTTGAGTTAAAAGTTTTACTGATTATATCGTTTCAGATACCTTTATAGAAAAAGTGAGAAGAGACCAACTAAAATGTAAAATTATTTTTCTAATCCCCTCTGTGATAGTATAGGGAATATTTTAGGTGTTCTATATGGAATTGATGTCGTGCCTAACATCTGGATTGAAAACCTTGAACTAAAGGACTTGAATGAAGAAATTTCAGGAGATTTTTTTGATTAAATTTGGATAATGGGAAATTTATCAGGCCAGCTTATTTGTTGCCTTTGATGACCTTTTATAAAGAGTAATAGAAGGTGATAGAATGAATATTTTTAAAAATTTAACTTAAGAATATTACATGTACTTTATATCAGAAATCGACCCCAATTATAGAATCAAAGGTTCCAGAGATCCTTTGGGATTTCAGTCAATATGGTCTGCAGCTGGTCATAAGGCAATCAAGCACCTATCCACTGTCTCAGTAAATCTAAAGGACTTCATGGTTCTCTCATACGGCCTTTTCTTTTATGGAGAAAGAGATAGTAGAGGCTTCCTGAATTTTTTTTATAAGTTTGAACAAGCATGTGCCTTTGCACGACATATACATAACGGAGAAAATAGTTTTAATGGAATTGAGTTTGTAATTAAAAACAAGGATAAAAATGAGTTTTCTTTTTCAACAAGGCCATCTGATACGTTACTAAGCAATCAAAGATCCTATGGTGTATATGGAAAATATATCAGGCCATACCGTGATATGGCCATTAAAAATGATCCTGATTTTTATCCTGTTCTTGAAACTTCCCTTGAAAAAACAGATCGAACATTTTTAAATGATTTTATAGCAAACTTATTGAATGAAGACATATCCAAAGTAACAAAAGAGGATTTGAAATGTCTCTCTGATTTATTTGGTAAGATAACCCCTGAAGAGAAAATATTCTACCGCGATCATATTTTAAAATTGCCTGGTGAAAATCATCCTCAAAACACCCTCTATGATCTTCTTAAAAATAATGAAGATATTTTGAAATTCGAAAATTTCCAACTTCATAGCCTGATTGACACCTTGACAGGCTTGAAAAACAACGAGGGTAAGCTGGTAGATGCATTAAAGTTCATACAACATACGGATAGGGTTCTTCATCCTGTTAATAGAATTTTTTCTTACCTGCTCAGTAAGTCATCTTGGACAATTAAGCAGATTGAAGAAGATGAACTGATTAATTCAATTGATAGTAACCAGAATTATATTTTTAATGAACCGACATTGAGACACTTAAATAGTATCTTAAAATCAAACAATTTAGACATGGTAAATGAAATTATAATACGAAATGAGAAGGTCTCTAAATCCAGGGGAAACCAACCCTGGATAATAAAAGAAAGAAAAAATAATACTTATAAAATACTTTACGGAGAGAACGGGCAAAAAATAGATAGGATTGATACGGATAATCAGCATGAATTTCCCTATTTCCTTGATTCATATTTATCATTGTACAAGCAAATTGAGTTGGAATCATGAAGCAATTGGTAATCATTGAAAAGTTAAAAGAACAAATTAACGGGAAAAAGGTTATTGCTGGTGTTTTCTATACTTTTAATTTTGAAGTGACCTTTTTTGAAAATTATTTATTGCCCATGTTTTTGCCCAATGTCCCTTTTTCTGATAACGAGATTCAAAACAAAATTCTTTGGCGACAATATGCCGGAAAGCTCCCCCCTGTTACAGTATATTGTGATTTTCATGCAAAAGGACCTGATGCACCTTCACTGGATTACAAGGTCATAACAATAGATATTAAAACGAATAAAGGGAAAAAACCCTGTTTCCATCCCAAAATAAGTTTTATCTTATTGGAAGATTGGTCAATGATTGTTCTGATTGGCTCGTGTAATCTGACCAAAGGTGGGTGGTGCACAAACAAAGAAGTCGTTTCTATAATTAAGTTAGAAAATAGAATAAACTTACCCCATGACTACAAATTTAATTTGAAAAAATTTTTTGAAGCAGTGTTCGACCTGCCAGATCAGGAAGAATATTCAAAAGCTGAAAAAAAAGTCCATGAATTTTTGAAAAGCTCTTTGTATACGGATGAAAAAGAAACTCAAATTGACTTTTATAATCCATTTGCGATCCACTTCACAAAAAAAATGAATCAGCTTTGGTCTCTCAATGAAGGAGAACCTTTTGAGCATGTTGAAATTATCAGCCCCTATATAACTCAAGGAGAGTCCATAATCCGCGAGACGTTCAAATATGTAGAAAAAGGCAATCTGTTATTAACAACACCATACTGTGAAATAAATACAGCAGATATTAGTGAGAACAATTATAAGAAATTTGAAGAAATAGGTATAACGTGGGCAAAGTTTATTGAGCCAGGAAAAGAGAAAGGATTCAGATTTAATCACAGCAAAATTTATCGTTTCAAAGGTAATAAATATATGCACACCATATTAGGATCTGTAAATTTTACGGAAGCCGCCTGGAATGGTGTGAAAAATAAAGGAAACGTTGAATCCGCAGTAATATATACGGAATCTGCTGAAAATTGGAAACCATGGCTCACGCTAGACAGTAACCCTGATATTGAATTTTCTGATAATCAAGGAGATGAGACTGCATCAGATAGCAGAAAAGACGCTCCTAATATCTCTTTCATTCTTGATTGGTATAATAATACTTTATCCTATCATTTAAAAGAAACTGGTGAAGTCTCAGGTAAGGTGCTCCTTGATGGTGATACTGGTACAATACTTCAAAAGGGAAAAGTTACAATTAATCTCACGTCCGAATGGTTAGAAATTTTAAGCCTGAATTCAACCATAAGAATCCGGTACAATGGTGAGATTTTTTATTTTTATCCAGAACAGATCGGTATTGAAAGCAGGCCGTTATCCATACAATTAAAAATTACAGACCAGGAACTTCTTAATCTATGGAAAAACATTTCAATCAAAGATGAGAAAAAATCTCAAATATCAGATTTAATAGAAGCCTATATTCGAGAAAAAACAGATAAGGAAGGGGATCTTATTGAAGTTGAATCCAATACAAAAAGAACCCTTAATCTTATGGCTTCCCATATTAGTGCGCTAATAAACCTTGAAGAAATAATCTTTAATCCCCCTTCTTTGGTCAGAGACTATGATGCCGCAAAAGAACTTTTCAATTATTATTTGTATACACACAATGTTGATACTTTAAAAGGATACCGGGAAATGCTCCTGGCCATGTATAAAGATGGAGATTTATTACCCGGCTTTTACTGGCTGCTTTTGGAAATAATCAAAAAAGATTTTTACAATATTAAGGACAATAATGCTTTTTTAAAATCGATCAGGGGAGATATGAGCGGGCCTAAATCAGCGCATAACTCAACTATAAAGAATATTGAAGATGAAATTGAAATTGTGAAAACTGATTTAAAAGGCTTAAAAAACTTTGACAACAAAATCATTAAATGGATTACAACCGAGTTAACAAAAAAAAATGTATCTTGAAGAAAAAACAGCAGCCCAGATAATAAATATGAACCCATTTCCGGAGAAGGGGTTCATTGATGCAGATGTGGCAAAAAGACAGTTTAATGTGGTCTTGAAAGGATTTAATCATCTAAATCAGCCGGGAAATAATTTTTTATATATTGCCGATGAAGTTGGGCTGGGAAAGACCTATATTGCAATTGGTATTGCTTCTTTGTTTAGATATTTTTCTTCAAATCCAGGAAATTATATTGATATAATCATTGTCCCCAAACAGAATCTCCAGCACAAGTGGTTGAAGGAGATAAAAAATTTTATCACAAGCAACTATTGTCAGCGGGATAACAGGGTTCGTTCAATCATTGATAAGCCGGTGGCACAGTTAAATCACGAGAGCATTCTTGAAAGGCTTGCACCATTCAAAAATGAGGGGTCCAGGTATGTTTTAATGCGCAATTCTTCCTTTAGTGTGGCTTCATATGGGGAAGAAGGAGATAACGAATGGGTTGAAAAGTTAAAAAACAAACTGCCTCCGGAACAAGCAGACACCTTTTATCGAATTTCAAAAAAGTTCCAGGGAAATGATATCATCATAAAAAGAGCTTATGCTTATCTGTTAAATACGTTGATGCCAGAAGTGGACCTTCTGATCGTTGATGAGGCCCATAATTTTAAACATGGAGTCAATGATTCAGTTTCCATAAGGAATCAGGTTGTTTCAAGGTTATTCGGTGCCTGTGATGAAGATGAAGAGTTGTTTTCAGCCTTTCCTGAATTAAAAAACAGGATTCAACCAAAAGTCAAAAAACTTTTGTTATTATCTGCAACCCCTATTGATAACGGGCTATATGAAATACGGAATCAGCTGAATTGCTTTTTAAAGGATCATCGTTTTAAAAAAATAAATGATCAGGAGGAACTGAATGAGACCATTGATAAAAGTCTCAATCAGTTTATGATCCGCGGTGTCATGCATCTGTCTCTTAATGGACAAAAGTTTAGTCGGAATGGTTATCGCCATGAGCATAGATATGGCAATGTGAATATGCAGGAGATTCCTGAAACCCAGATTTTAAATGATAACAGAACCGCTGCATTCCTTGGGTTACTGCAATATAAAACCATTAAAGAATTGAAGCTAAAAAACAACAATTCTTTTGAAATGGGAATGCTGGCAGGTTTTGAGAGTTTCGCAGGTCATAGTGAATATGAAGACAGGACTATTGAGGATAAGACAGGCAGGGAGCCAAAGGACCAAAAGATAATAGAAGACCTGGTAAATTCATACAATAAAGAATTTGATGAATATCCCCCCCATCCAAAACAGGAAAGCCTTGTAAATGAATTGCTGGATTTAATTCTAAAAAGGCAAAAAGCAATTGTTTTTGTAAGAAGAATAGCATCTGTGAGGGAAATCGAACGAAAGCTTTTTCAAAAATACAGCCATTATTTGATACAAAAAATTAAAGCCATAAAAGGAAATAAAGCTAATTCAGCCATAAAAATTTTGCTGAAGAGTTTTGAGGATGATAAGAATAGAGATGAAATTGAAAATGTTTTGGATAGAATCACTGCACGAATTTATCCTACCATAAGGCAAGATCTTCTTGGGATTCTACCGGATAATAGTGGGGATGAGCATTACCCTTATCAAGTTTTGAATTCTGACATTCGGGAATTGTATAATTCTCTGACAGAAGACACAGAACTTGAGGCCTTCAGGAATAATGTAAGAAAACACATTGGGCTAATTCGGATCAAGAATAATTTAAAAGAATTAACAGCTTCTTTGTTAAAAAAGAAATGGAATAAAACGCTTGTTCTGGAGGATGAAGAAGATGATGAGCTGTCTGCCTCTGAAAGGACCAATGAAGAGAAAGCGCCATATTTTTTCCAAAGATTTTTTTATAATGAGGGGAAAAATTTTAAAAAAAGAAGTTATAATAAAAACTGGTATGAAATTAATTATCTGCTGCTAAATGACCATTTCGATTTATTTGAGCTGGATTGTAAAAAATTACAACACTCCCCAGAATTAAATAAAGTAAAGACTGATTCTAAAAAATTTGAAATCTGTCAAAAAGTCATTGAACAGGCCATTAAAAGCAAAGTAAAATCGACTTGTGAAATCAATGAAGTATATCGGACCAACACATTCCTGAATGTTCTGCTGACTGAACTCTGTGAGAAAGAATTTACATCTTGGATAAACAAACACAGACATCTGATTTCTGAAGGTCAATACTCAGCCTTTTTGGAAAAACTTGCAAGCCTTGTTGAAATTCTGAAAAGCATTTTCAGACAGGGTAGCAGCCTTCTCCCCGCTTTCATAGCGGAAGCTAAATCAAGCAAAGGAGAGGATTCTCAAAATACATTCATAGATGAGATGACAATTTTGCTTTTAGGTGAGTTCGACTTTGTATTACTGGAAATCAAAGATATTATTGCAGATTATGAACAATTAATCCAAATCAATTTTGATGATCCCAACAGGATTCGGTACAACCTTATCCAACAGCTTCCTGTGGCAGGGGTGAGTGGTCATCATAAAAAGGATGTCAGAAAAGTAGCCATTCAATTCAGGATGCCGGGTTATCCCTATATTTTAATCGCCACAGATATTCTTAAGGAAGGGGAAGATCTTCATACCTATTGCAGCAATATTTATCATTATGGGATTGCCTGGAACCCTTCCGATATGGAGCAGCGAACCGGAAGAATAGATAGAATTGGTTCCCTGACCTATAAAAATATAAATACTATCCCCAAAAATATTCCAGCAATTCCTTTTGAAAGCAAACTCCAAGTATTTTATCCCTATCTGGCAGATACTCTTGAGGTAAATCAGATGGTGAAACTATTCAAGGGAATGGAAGAGTTCATTAACATTTTTTATAATGATATTTCTAAAGGAATTGAAAAAAATGCAAAGGCCAATGTGGATTCTTCAATAATTGATATCCCTCAACAAAATAAAGGCCTTCTGGTATCAAAATATGATTATCGTGATTTCAATTTAGTGTGTGACAAACAAGATACGCTTGAGTTGCTATCGCATATTGGTGAAATCCGAGATTTGCTGGAAAACTCATTAAATGGAATATTTAAAAGTATTCTTGAAAGCGGTTTCGCTTTTATGATTGAACCTGAATTTGATGAAGTTCGTTTGATTATTTCCGGAGTCATGAAACTAAGCGAGGCGGAAAGCGGCGAGTTTCGAAATGGTCCTTTCTTAGTCTATTTTGACCATGGTGAAAAACCAGGGCGCTTTGTTTTGGTATTGGAATCCTGCCTTGGTAAAATTCAAGTATTCGGGCGCAGATCAAATCAGGCAATAGTTGAGGAAAAACTGTTGGATACAAATATCAGTACTACAGAAAAAAATAATGAGGTCTGGACAAAATTAACAACTGAAGATTTTAAAAATTCTCAATCAGTAGTCAGTTTGTTGGTTAATTTAATTTGTATTACGGATAAATTAGAAGAAGAAATAGCTGGTGAGGATTTGATCATTGATTTTTAATAAGTGTTTCCTCACGTCCTTTCACGCCGCAACCCCGGGTTCGAGTCCCAGGTGCAACAGAAAAACTAACAAGTTGGAGAGTAACCGGATTATTCAAAATCAAGATCCAGGGATTCCGGAAAATGTGATCTATATATTTATTTCTGTTCAATCTCAGGATCAAAAACCGGTCATGTATTGGCAGGGGTTTTTTCACGCCCATAATTTGTCCTGCATATATCAGAGCAGAATTTTTTCCTACCTTTCCTTCTGATTACTGTGAATTTTCCGCAATGTTTACAAAATAAAAAATATTCTTGGCCACCACACAGAAGGAAATCGAAAAAAATCCTTGAAACTATAGTTCGATAGTTGCGGGCTAATTGAAAAGTAGCATTTTCGCTTTCTTCATCGAGTATAGGCTGTTTTTCATTATGTTCCGATAAAGCTTTTTTATGACTTCTTCTATGCATTTGATCAATGTAAGGGATTGTAGAGAAAGACTTGGCAACGCAATACTCACCATCATTTTTTTTGATTGTCTCCCTTAATTCTGAATATGCTGCTCGGAGCTGTCCTGTGAATCCATGCAAGAAATCATCATTTTCAAATTCGAGTAAAATTCGCTGCCAAGGTAAATTATATTTATGTACTTCTTGTAAAATTTTTTGCAGGTTTATTCTATAATTAATAAAAACCTCTGCCTTTTTTTTGATGGATTCTATTTTCTCAAAAGAGTATTTATCTTTTGGTAATTTTTTTATAAGATACAATGATATTTCACAGGTCGGTGATATTTTTTCATTCACATCAATAAGTTTAGGGCCTCTTTGAAATAATTTAAAAAGTTTCAAATTATGAATATCAGGTGTTAAATATTCTTCTAACCACTCACCAAGTTTGATCATTCTCTCAAAATCTTTATTTGCCATTTCGTAGTTCCTCCAGGTTTATGATGGGCTCTTTTTTTTGTTGTAGCTGGTCAGACAGATTAACTGCATCCCGTAACGTCTTGTCTGCAAGATGGGCATATCTCATGGTCATAGCTGCATCCTTGTGGCAAAGAAGCTTCTGGACTGTGTAAAGGTCGGCCCCGTGGCTTACAAGGGAACTGGCAAAGTGATGTCTTATTCCGTGAAACCTGAAATGTTTTGGCAATCCTGCTGCCTTCTTTATTCTAAGCCATGGCCCCTTGAAATCTGTCCTCTGCTGCCCGTTCTTCCCGTAGAAGATCCATTGGGTATCATATTCCTTTGGAACGTTTTTCAGGACATTAACTGCTTTGCCGGACAATGGTAATGTCTGGTCAGCTATTCCTTTTGGATCTTTTAACACCATGAATTGTCGCTCAAAATCTATATTATTCCAGGTGAGCTTGAACAGTTCTCCGCGCCTGACCCCGGTATAAAGGCTGAACAGGATAAACGAGGTAGACATTTTGTCATCCCATTTTTCAAGGATATTCAGAAGGTTGTTCAGTTCGTCATCGGACAAAAATTCTGTCACCTGATTATTAAGCTTTGGTTTCTTAACCTTCCTGCAAGGGTTGTCTCCGGAATACATTCCCCAATTTTCAGCCACATTATAAAGCCTTGTGAGTAAAACTAACTGATGCTTTATGGTCGCTGGTGCATAGGGTTTTTCCCGATTACTTTTTGCCTTTTTCATTTTCAATACAAAACTTTCAATTGTAAAGGGGCTTATTGCATCAAGGGGTTTATTTCCAAACGCTGGTTTCAAATGTTTGTCATAATAGTATACGTCGGCCTGCCATGATTTTTTATTTTCCATTAACCAGGGCAGATACTTATTCCAAAATTTATTAAGGGTGATGGAGTCTTTTTTTTTGTGGATATCAAACTCCCCCCTGGCGATGTCATCTTTAAATTTTGCCTCAATTTCCCTTGCAAGTTCAAGATTATTGGCTGTCCTGGTGATTCTTTTCCCGTTCATGCGGACAATAATTTTATAGGTTTTGTTTTTTGGGACAATGGTATCGCACTTAGGGCATTTTTTTGTGCCGATCTTCATTTCAGTCTTACATTTTTTACACCGGATATTGATTGCCATATGATACCTCTCCTATCTTGGGGGTGACAAAAGGGTGACACCCGGGGTATGTTCCTATACAAGTTCGTATTAGACGGTACAAAAAGGATAAGCGAACAAGGCAACAATGTCAAGGATTTTATGAACAAATACAAATAAAAGAAAATAGCTTGAAACAGACTTCGAATCCATAGGTCGCCCGTTCGAATCGGGCCGGGCGTACCACTAATACCAATGGTTTTCAGCTTTAAGCTGAAAACCTTTTTTGTTGGGTGTGTAAATAGTGTGACACCAGGGAGCTGTTTGCCAGTAAAAAAACAGTCAAATAAAACACCCGGGTTTTTGCGCCTGATAAATCATAGAATGATTTTATTTAGGGGATCAGCTTTTTTGTAAAAAGAAAACTCCCAGGGCAGGGTATACCCCAGAGGCAAAGATTCAGCGGATCAAGGAGTTATTTTGTTCCACTAATTTAATAAACTATTTTTTTTTCAAGGGTGTCAATATTATTTTTATATGGGGTGATTTATCCATAAAAAAAAACCCAATCAAAATTAATGACCGGGCTTCCTTCCTGAAATAAATATTTAAAAATTTTTGAATTAAAAAAAAATATGATATTCAATGAAGGTGCAATCTGCCAATTGCACTGTTTATTTTTTTATTGTGACACCCCTTGCACTTTAATGTGCTTGGGGTGTCTTTTTTTGGCGCATGACCTGATTTTATTAATCGACATTCCCTTAAAGGTTACAAAGCATCAGTAAAACTTGACTTGAACAAGGCCAAGATATAAAAAATATATCTGGACAAAAGCGCTGGCAAAGCTTGAACAGGTATCTGATACAGCTTTTCACGATGTCACCCAAAAAGGTTGTATCCCGATTAAGGATCAGAACAATCATCTTTTAGAAACATCTGCAATAAATGAATTCAGCGCAAGAGAAATCCAGGCATTTGCAGAAGATATAGAAAAAACAAATAAAAAAAATCAACAAAGAATAGACACTGCTCAACGCGAATTTTCCACACAGATTAAGGTCGCAGGGATGACCCGTCTTGGCATCCATCTTTTTCGTATTGCCCAACGGTTAAATATCCACAGGGAAACCATTTCAAAATATGCCAAAAAAAATGAAGAGTTTTTTAAGAAAATTCATCAGGATTTTAAAAGCGGAACCCAAAATCCGTTTGCGAGATCGATTATTTTGGATTCTCGTATCACGTTATTGGAAAAAATGGAAAGATGCTTTAATTGTTGTAAAACCTGAAACAGTAATCGGCTGGATGAACAATACCTTTGCAATAGATTTTTTCACTGTACCGACCGCAACCTTCAAGGTATTATATGTTTTCATAGTTTTGTTGCATGAAGACCATAAAATCGTTCATTTCAATGTTACTTGATCAGCGACAATTATAATTCCCGCGATCAAGAAATATATCATTGTCATTTTTTTTAGTACGCGGTATGCTATAAACCATGAAGATTAATGAACATATTAAATATTGGATTGATAGTTCTGATGATGATTTTCAGGCCATGATCCATTTGTTTGAAAAAGGAGATAACACTTGGTCCTTGTTTATTGGGCATCTGATTCTTGAAAAATTGCTAAAGGCATGGTACGTCAAAGTCAAATCAAACACACCTCCATTTATCCATGATCTTGTTCGTTTAGCTGAAAAAGGGAATTTAATACTCGATGATAACCAAAAAGATATTTTAGATACCATATCCGCTTTCAATATCCGGGGAAGATATGATGACTATAAAAGAGAATTTCACAAAAAATGCTCAAATAGTTTTACAAAAGAGTGGGTTGATAATATCAAGGAGTTCAGAGAATGGATAAAGAAACAGCTTCTCAAATAGCCCGAAAATATATTGAATTTATTAAAAAAAAAGATCCTAATGTGAAAAAGGCCTATATTTTCGGTTCATATATTAAAGGCACGGTCAAAGAAGACAGCGACATTGATCTTGCAATAATTTTTAAAAATCTTACAGATACATTTGAGATGCAGGTTCAATTAATGAAGCTTAGAAGAAAATTTGATACCAGAATTGAACCTCATGCATTCCGGGAGTCTGATTTTCAGATTTCAAATCCTTTGGCCAATGAAATATTGAAGACCGGTATAGAAATAGTTTGATTTTGATGGTTTTTCTGACCCTGCTCACTGTGCCTAAATTGTGCCCGTCAAGGTCAAAAATTTCCAAATGATTCCAAACGAAACCAAAAGTTAAGTTGAAAAGTTGTTTATAAGCAACATGTTAAAATTACAGCAAAAATTGAATCTTAAGTTTTTGCTCTTCGAATCCATAGGTCGCCCGTTCGAATCGGGCCGGGCGTACCACTAATACCAAGGGTTTTCAGCTTTTACTGGAAACCTTTTTTGTCTCAACCATTAGCTTCAAGACCAAATTTTCATGTATTTTGTTTCTGATTCTTTTTTGGCAACCCACAGGCATGTGTATTCAATTGACGGGGTCTTCTGCTATCAATCTTTGAATATGGCGCCAGGAGAGCACCTGCGCATCAGAGCGTTTCTGGGAATCATCACCGCCATACACGACATGACTTCGAAGAGGGCGTTTCTTACCAGCACCTTCCATACGATCAGAGAAGCGCTTAAGATTTTTAAAAAAGTCGGTATTTATCGTGGCTCCTGATTTTATCTCGACCAATTCAAGTTCTAAGCCATGCTCAATAAGCAGGTCAATTTCCGGTCCACGGGCTTCCCGATAATGAAACAAGCTGGGCTGCAACCCGCTGTGTGCAAGGGATTTGTAGATTTCTGAGACGACCCAGCTTTCAAAGATTGGGCCGCGTAGCGGGTGGAGGCGTAATTGCTCTGGTTCACGTATCCCCAGTAAGTAACATACCAAGCCGCTGTCAAAAAAATGCAGCTTGGGTGCTTTGACGACCTGCTTGCG